>Ga0209164_1000753_pt1 | contig 58449 bp, 54 predicted proteins | sample MTBNYHSulfiMetaG_FD_187458 | JGI IMG/M metagenome (GOLD analysis project Ga0209164, IMG submission 187458) | Enrichment culture microbial communities from rom New York Harbor, USA that are MTBE-degrading - MTBE-NYH (New York Harbor Sulfidogenic)... | ecosystem: Environmental > Aquatic > Marine >... | reverse complement strand
TTCTTTGTGTTACCATTTCTCATGGCTATACTCCTTTCTTCCAGTTGGTTTTTACCAACTTGGTATACGTAAGAAAGAGTATAGCCTTTTTTATGCTGTCCCATCCTCTCTGTAATATAGCAAGCTCCCGTCGGGGGAGGGGAAATAGAGGTGTGCTCCCGTCGGGGGAGGATACATAGGGAGGCTTCTGTAGAGAGAGGAACGATAATACGCCTCCACAAGAAAGTCTGAAGAGCGAAAATCTAAAAGCTAAGGGATTCTTAAGAAGCGCTTATTATCAGCAAGAGCTTTTGCACTTGCAGGTTATTGAAACCTTTCTTGATACTTTCTTGATGGTCATGATGACCGCCTCCTTTCAAAGAGGAATTCGGGCTTCTTGCCCGACTTACATGAATCAATATACACCATAGAAACTGCATTTGTAAAGGTCTTTCCCGAGGGGGTTGCCAAGCAGCTCCGCCCTGTATCTGCACCCACCCCTGCAAGACTCGATATGGCTGCAATCACAGGCAAGCGTAGTAAGCCGTATTGGCTGTATCCGTTTCCAGCACGCCCTGAGACCTTCCCGAATGTCTCCAACCGCATGCTCTGCGTAGAAGGTGCATTTTGCTACCCTGCCGTCAGCCATGACGGCTGCGAGGTGCAGACCGCAACCAAAACCTGCTGTGCTCGTGTGGATCCCTTCGCCGTAACCGTACCTGAAATACTTGCCGCCGAGCAGAGGGCTTATGTGAAAGTCGGGATACTCGGTTAAATTTCCCGTAACGCAGGGAACGTCCACTGTCCAGTCCTTTATCCCCAGGCGTTTGAATAGCCTATCCATTTCGTCAAAATCCTCAAGATTCTTGGCATGGACCATTGTGGAGACAGATACTTCGAACCCTGCATCGATTGCACGTTTCACGGCGTTTAGTGCTAACCGGTACGTCCCTTTGCCGCGGAGGGAATCATGTGCGTGCTCGAGACCGTCTATACTGATCTGAACTTCGTGCACATGAAGTTTCTTGAGAACTTTTTTCCCTAATAATGATCCATTCGTAAAGAGGACTTTCCTTATAAAAAAATCAGGAAGACGTTCGTTTATTGCTTCAAACTGCCTGTGCAGGAGCGGCTCACCACCTGTGATGAGAACCCGTAACCCCTGCATTTCCTCGAACTCTTTCAGAATAGCCGTTATCTGGCCGGGGGAAAGCTCTGCAAGGTTTGTTTTGCCAAGAAAACAATGCTTGCAGCTCAAATTGCATCTCCCGGTTATCTGAAGTTCAAGGTATCTCAATGATGGTTCGGGGGACTGTATGAGAGGAGGACGGTTTACAGCGATGACATCCCTCGTCACGATCCCCTCTCCGAGACAGTAGTCAATAAACTGAGCATCATCGGTACCGCACCCTGCGGGCAAAGAGCAGTCCCTGAGGAACCCAAAGGATAATTCGTCGAGCTCATACAGCTCGTCCCTGACGATATGATATACAGATGGCGTTTCAAGCCATTTAAGAGAAGCACTCGGGGCGAGATAATAGTTCATTTTCCATTATACTATATGCATGATATTAACCCGAACAATGCAATTGATTTTTAAATGGATAGCGAGCGTATTCCCCGTGGCAAGCAGGCTGTCCGACAATGTAGCCGCAGGCTTCAGCCTGCGTACAGAGAGCGCAACTTAAAAGTTGCGGCTACAATATAGTGCTATGTGACTTTGAAATTTTAAAATTGTCGGACAGCCTGCTTGCCGCGGGGTAGTTCATTAAAGGATTGTTATGAATGAAACAGATCTGCGTGATAGGCTTTGTTCTCAATACTGTCCGTACTATAAGCCTTTAATAAAAGAGGAACTCGCATGCGAAGGATTCATGGTCGTTAAAAGGCTCATTCGTGAGGGCAAAGAAATTCCTTTCATAAAATCTGATAAAATACTTAATGCCTGTACGGAAAATACCTTAAGGGAACATCTCTGTATGTCATGTCCCTTCTACGAAAGCGACTGTGATTTTGCACAGCACGAAGAAGGGGCGTCCCCATGCGGGGGGTTTTTACTATTAGGCGTACTTATAGAAGCAGCTGTTTTAACGATTGAAGATATCAGAGGTTTTCTTTAAATTTTTAGTACATGGGGGAGAGACATGGAAAAATTTTCAATCAGGGAAATTGTTGAGCAGGCGATTCAGACTGAACATCTCGGAAAAGAATTTTATACAAAAATGTCCGAAAAATTCCATGATAATAAAGAACTGACGAAACTCTTTGAAATACTCGCAGCGCACGAAGTGAGACACGGGAACAGTTTTAGCGCACTCAAAGAAAAACTCGGTGACGAAGAGCCGGAGGGTTGGGACGAGGTAACACCTTATCTCAGGGCAATTGTTGATTCAGAATTTTTCCTCGGAAAAAACAAGTGTCTGCCGTCGCTTGAACATGTCAGGACAGCATCAGAAGCAGTTGATTTTGCTCTCTGCTTTGAACGGGAAACCCTCCTTTACTATTATGCCATGCGGGAAGCGACAGAGGATAAGGAAATCCTGGACAAAATTATCAGTGAAGAAAAAAGCCATATCGTCTGGTTGAATAATTTAAAAAATAGCCTTGAGTAGGGTATTTAATAGGTAACCATGAGAAGGCATATGTACATAAAAACCTCTCCAATGCAGGATTTGCCTATTTATTGTTATCGATACGGTCGCCGTGAAAACGTAAAGGCTTTCATGGATATGAAACCGCCCACAAAGGTACTGCTGGAGAGCTTTTTCTGCACACATGCCTTCTTGAAAAAATAAAGCAGATCAATTTTTTAGTCAGCACAATTTAGATTATATATGGATTATTCGATTAAGATAGGCGGAGAGGCAGGGCAGGGTATCCAGACTATAGGGGATACCCTTGCAAAGGTCTTTTCCCGGGCAGGATACCATGTCTTTACACACCAGGATTATGAATCCCGTATCCGGGGTGGTCACAATTTCTTTCAGATACGATTTTCGCAGAGTCCCGTCATGACATCCAGAGAAAAGATAGACATTCTCATTGCCCTCGATAAAGAGAGCATTCAGTTTCATGAGAAAGAACTGTCGGAAAACGGTCTCATCGTGTATGACTCAAAATCGCTGAAACAGAGCCACGGGAAGGAATATTTTCTTGACGTGCCGGTTGAAGACCTTGCAGTGGAGCATGGCGGGAATAAGATTATGGCCAATACTGCTGCAACAGGTGCTGTGCTGGGCATGCTCGGCATAAGCATGGATATCCTTGTCATGATACTCAAAGATACGTTTAAAAAGAAGGGTGAGGATGTGATTGCAGCAAATATTAAAACAGCTCGTGCGGGATATGACTTTGCCCGGCATGAATGTAAACGGTGTTCTTTTACCGCGGGTGAACAGAAAGAACCAAAACTGCTCATATCCGGAGTTGAGGCTATCGCACTTGGTGCCATTGCGTCAGGCTGCAAATTCTATACCGCTTATCCAATGACCCCTTCGACAGGGATCATGAATTATCTTGCGGGCAAAGGGAAGGAATACGGGATTGTTGTGGAACAGGCTGAGGATGAGATTGCGGCAATCAATATGGCCCTGGGAGCATCGTTTGCAGGCACAAGGGCTATGACAGGGACCTCGGGGGGAGGGTTTGCATTGATGGTAGAGGGCCTGTCGCTGGCAGCAATGACCGAAACGCCTCTTGTAATAGCCCTTGGGCAGAGACCGGGACCTGCAACGGGCCTTCCAACCCGGACAGAACAGGGTGAACTCCTCTTCTCGTTACATGCCGGGCATGGTGAATTCCCGAGGGTTATTCTTGCTCCTGGCACACCGGAACAGGCTTTTTTCCTGACGAATAAGGCATTTCAGATATCTGAAAAATACCAGATCCCTGTTTTTATATTGTTTGACCAGTATATAGCAGACATGCAGTGTACTTTTGAAGGTTTAGATTTAAACAGGATCCGGTTTGAGGATGACAGATTACGGGGTGATGCTCTGAATGCCCGATCAGAATACAGGAGACATGCATATACTGATAGCGGTATTTCGCCTCTCGGCGTACCTGGCGAATCGGTGCATCTCGTTGTGACAGATAGTGACGAGCACAGTGAAGAAGGCCATATTATTGAGGATGCCGAAACAAGGGTAAAGATGGTTGAGAAGAGGCTGTTAAGAAAATTACCACTCATTCAACGGGAGATCAGTCCACCAATTCTTTATGGCAGCCGGAGCCCGGAGATACTCATTGTAGGATGGGGATCTACGTATGGTCCGATGAAAGAGGCAGTTGATGTGCTCTCAAAAAGGGAAAATATTGCAATGATGCATTTCAGCGAGGTCTATCCATTCCCATCAATAAAAGAGGACCCCTTCTCCACCCCCCAGGGGCAAGAGAAAAGAGAAAAGGAGGCAGAAAATTACCTCTCGCTGTTTCATAATGCAAAACAGACAATCTGTATAGAACACAATGCAACAGGGCAGTTCGCGCGTCTTTTAAAAGCAGAGAGTGGATATTCATGCACAACTTTTATTCACAGATATGATGGAAGGCCGTTTCTTTTGGAAGAATTAATAGGAGAGATTCATGCCGTCATTAAATGATTATCAGGGTCAGACGCCTGCATGGTGCCCGGGGTGTGGCAATTTTGGCATTCTTGATGCGTTGAAAAGAACGCTTGTCGGGCTTGGCATTGAACCTCACCAGGTTACCATAGTCTCCGGGATAGGGCAGGCCGGCAAACTCCCCCATTATCTGAAATGCAATACCTTTAACGGGCTTCACGGAAGAACACTTCCCGTTGCAACAGGAATACGGCTGGCCAACCACGAGATGCTTGTCATCGCCGTCGCAGGAGATGGAGATTGCTACGGGGAGGGAGGGAATCATCTGTTGAATGCCATGAGAAGGAATATCAACGTCAAGCTCTTTGTCCACAACAACCAGATATACGGGCTTACGAAAGGCCAGCCGTCCCCTACCAGCATGGAAGGCATGGTGACGAAAAACCAGCCTTTCGGGGTTTTTTCAGAACAATTGAATCCCATGGCTCTTGCAGTAGCCCTTGATTGCAGTTTTGTTGCCAGAGGTTTTGTCGGAGAGAAGGAATCATTGAAGGAGCTTATGAAGGCAGCCATAGTGCATAAGGGATTCACATTGCTCGATATCCTCCAGCCCTGTGTAACGTTCAATAAAATCAACACGTACGAATGGTACGGGCAGAGGGTTTACCATGTAGGGTCTGAATTCGATCCCGGGGACAGGATAGGGGCCTTTAAAAAGGCGCTTGAATGGGGTGACCGTATACCCATCGGCATTATCTATAGAAATAATCGTCCGATTCTGGAGGAAAAGATACCGGTACTTCAGGATAAACCTCTCATTAAGCAATCCTTTGACATATCGAAACTGGAAACCTCGCTGAAAGAATTTTATTAAATTTTCAATACCCCGCCGTCTCTGCGGCGGGGCGAAATGGGAAAGCTTTTTCCGCACACATGCCCTACGTATCAATTCTATAAAAGCAATTTTGGGTTATCCGGATTAATGATACAATAGACTATGATATTGCATAAAAGAAGGATATTTAAAATCATTTCTGCTATCGGAGCAGTCTTTATTGTTTTTTTCGCCGTGCTCCTGTACCTCGGTTTCATTGACTGGAAGAAAACCCTGATCACAAAAATATCTTCTGAATCAACGAGGTTCATCGGGCAGGAGGTTGCTGTCGGGGACCTCTCTTTAAGCCTGTTTAAAGGATTTACACTCAAAGATGTCGGCATCAGGAACCCTAAGGGCTTTGATCCGGGTGAGCTCCTCCACATCAAAAGACTTTACATAAAGGCGAGGTACAGGGATCTTGCCGGAGGAACATTCCATTTTGACAGGATAGTTCTTACTTCTCCCGAACTCACAATTATAAAAGATAAGGATGGTCACGTGAATATTTCGGAAAAGCTTCTGCTCATGCTGAAGGGAGAAGAAAAATCGGAGACCAGGTATCACATAGCAGAATTCACAATAGACTCCGGAACGTTCGAATTCAGGAGGAACGACGCACATCAGCCCTCGCCCCCCTTTCCTCAAGAGGGGAAGGGAGGATTACCGGATGGAAATATCAGCATCCGGAATGTTTCTGTGCACCTCAAAGACATTTCTTCAGATCCCGGAGAAAAAACACTCATAGAAGCGTCTGCATTATTTTCAGGGAGTACGTTAGATATTGAAGGATGGGCGTATCTCAAAGACACACCCAAAACCTTTGCTCTCTCTGTTGCATCTGAAGATTTTAACGCCGGTGCGTTTATGGAAGTCTTCAGGAGATACAGGATCAATGCTGAAAAAACAAGGGTCAGATTCAGCATTCATGCAGAGGGAGACACAGAAGAACACATGCAGTTCACGTCACGGTTCAATATAACCGGTGTCCGGTCTGATTTTCTTAACAGAGACATGAAGGATATTCACATTGAAACGAGCGGCTTGTTCAATATCCGCGAGGACTCCCTCAACATTGAGAACCTCGCGGTTCGTGCCGGTCATGCAGCAGAGGCTCAGATGCGGGCGATCATCAAAGACATCAGAAAGAATCCATCGTACGATGTCACGTTAAAAATCAATAAAATAGACCTATCTGCATACAATCTTGTGCCGGGTTTGCAGGCGGCAGGAATAGTCAGTGCTGATACTATTCGTGTCCAGGGTGGGTTAAATGAGGATGAGATGAGATTTTCGGGTGAAATTCGCTGTACTGATCTTGTTCTGGAATCACATGCTGATGAGATGAAGATGAAAAACGGGACATATGCATCTCCTTCAGACAGTCACGAGGCTGTTCAGGATGAATCACAGGGGTCTTCTCCCCGTACAGTGAAGATGCCGTATAGCATTGCAGCTGGAGATATGAAGAGTTCCTTCAAAGTGACCGTGGGTGGTGCCGGCCTTCATGGCCATGGAGCAATGGATGGAAAGGACATATCGGTATCGAGGACAATCGACAAACGGAATATCCTGAAAGATACGTTCTTGCATTCAGAGTTTACATTCAAGGGAAATGATCTGGCCTTCAGGGCAGATACACGGACTGGCAGGATAGTCGCACAATTTTCAGGAACGGTGAAGGAATTTCAAAAGAAGGAAAGATCGATAGCAATGCAGGCTCATCTCCCGGAAATCCAGGCAACGGATATCAGGGAGTCCCTCTGGGACATATTTCCTGACAGCCTTCTCTATGCAGGATTGGACGGGGAGATAACTTCAACGATTGCAGCTGAGTATACGAGTGGCGCATTTGGAGTATCCGGGGATATAAAGCTCAGAAAAGTATTTCTTGAAGGGGAAAATGGTGAATATGCTGTTGGGCCGATTAACGGCACCGTTCCGGTCGCATACAGCAACATGAGGGAGAGAGGGATAACCATTCCCCTTCCTTCTTTTGAGCGTTCTGAATATGACAACCTCCTGCATTATTATTCGCGGGAAACGCCGGCAGGTGATTATAAACAGATTACGATCGGCTCTCTGACATACGGATTTAAATTATTAGAAAATATCAGGCTCATGGTTCTCCAGCACGAGGGAGCTTTGCATATCAGACATGTCAGTGCTGCCGTATTCGGAGGAAGGCTCGATGGTTCTGCTGTCATTGATATCTCTGATGGTCTTCTCTACAGGGCAGGTATGATCATAAGGGGACTCAGCCTGACAAGGCTGTGTGACGGCATTACACCAATCCGTGGCTATATATCAGGAAAAGTTGATGGCATGGCACAGATCAAAGGCTCAGGTGAAGGGGTTGCCCGGCTTATCGGCAAGGCCGACTTCTGGACGTACAAGACTGAAGATGAGGAGACCACGATAAGTAAAGAGTTCTTGCAGCAGGTCGGAGGAACTTCCGTCAAGACATATCTTGGGGACAGACCATATGACAAAGGGATATTGAGCCTCTACATCAAAGATGGCTTTATTATATTCAGAGAACTTGAGATATCGAACAGGAACTTTATTGGGGTAAAAGACCTCTCGATAAAAGTTGTGCCTTTGAGCAACAAGATATCGATCGGGAATTTAATGTGGACAATTGTCGAGGCAGCAGAGAGGGCAAAGGAAAAGTAGTGTCGTGACACCGACTATTGTTAAAAGGGATGTCATTCCCGCAAGTCCGCCTTGTGTATGGCGGATGCGTCTGGAATCCTTCCGAGAAGCCAGGAAAGATTCCGGACAAGCCGGAATGATAAATTAAGTCATGCAGGATTACGAAGACAGAGGCAGATGATGGCATTTATGGAAGATTATCGTGTATCATGAAGCATTCATCGTCTATCTAAAGGAGGAGCATAATATGAAAGGTAAAGCCAAAATCTTTACAGGAGTACTTTTTTTCTTTATCGTTTCATGTGCGGTTATTACCGTAAATATCTATTTCCCCGAAAAGGATGTAAAGGAAGCATACAAAACCCTTGAACAGGAATTAATGGGGACTGATGAAAGAGCACCGGAAAGTAAACCGGAGAGCTCGATACGATTTGAATTCGTTTTATCCGCATACGCCCAGGATTCAGGGGTTGCAGAAAAGATTACAGAGATTATCAAGAATATGCCCGATGTCGTCAACGCCTATAAAGAGATGGGTGCCAGGATTGCTGACACAGACAGATTGCGGGACAGTGGTGCGGTCGGAGAGGCAAATAACGGTCTCCTCGTTGTAAGGGAAGGGACACTGAGCCCATCCGATCAGGAAATAGTACAGAAGGAAAATGAGAACAGAAAGACTGTTATGAAAGGAATGGCAAAGGCGATCATCCGGATAAACAGGCTTCCCGACAATGAGCAGAATATGAACCAGGTCATGCCCCAGGCTGTTGAGCAATTTGCGGCAATCAGACGCGATTCTGCCAAAGCGGGCTGGTGGATCCAGGATCCTAACGGCAACTGGACAAGGAAATAGGTTCTGCGCCTGACGGGTTCTATTATTTCTGGTTCTTCCGGGAACTGTGTGGAGAACAATTAATAAGCAGTCACCCTCCCCATTGAGGAAGAATAACAATCAACTTCCCTCCCCCCTTGAGGGGGGAGGGTAAGGTTGGGGGTGATTAAAACCCATTGCATAAGACAGCGAAGAACGGCTTCAGAATTTTGAGATTCTGGAATAATGAGGTATTTACAAATATTGATGGGGTGTTGGAGGTCATAAGCGTGAATTGTTTGGAATCACCCTCCTCTAACCCCTCCCGTCGAGGGAGGGGAAGTAGAGGGGTGCTCCCGTCGGGGGAGGATACATAGGGAGGCTTCTGTAGAGAGAGGAACGATAATACGCCTCCACAAGAAAGTCTGAAGAATGTTATTTCTAATATGATTATGAATGCTTGAAAACTTTTATTCCTTTAAAGTAATATTCCGGACATGCAGAAAATAATTAAAAAATTATTGCAGAAGAACAATACCAAGATACTACTCGTCGTTCTTGACGGGCTCGGGGGCCTTCCGGTCAGGGGAAAGACGGAACTGGCTGCTGCGAAGAAACCAAACCTTGATGTACTCGCAAGAAAATCCGCATGCGGTCTCCATATCCCGGTTTCCATGGGTATAACTCCCGGGAGCGGTCCGGGTCACCTCGCGCTCTTTGGATACGATCCCCTTGAATGCGAGATAGGCCGTGGTGTTCTTGAGGCGCTCGGTCTGGGAATTGAGCTGAAAAAGACCGATATAGCAATCCGGGCAAATTACGCCACTATTGAAAACGGAGTCATTAAGGACAGGAGAGCAGGCAGGATCCCCAGTGAAGAGAATAAAAAACTTGCCCAGAGATTACAGGCAAATGTCAGGATGATTGATGATGTCCAGGTAATATTCGCTCCGGGCATGGAACACCGGTCTGCAATTGTGTTGAGGTTCCCGGAGCCCTTGCCAAAGGGCTCCGGCTCAATAAGAGATACGGATCCGCAGAAGGAAGGGGAACCCCCAGGCAGTGTTACACCGGGGACGCCTGAAGCAGGAAAGGTTGCGAAGATCGTAGAGAAACTGATCGCACGGGTGGCGGATGTCATCAGGAATGAACCAAGGGCGAACTTTATGCTCTTCAGGGGGTTCTCGCAGTTGCCCCATATACCACTTTTTGAGGAAGCATACGGTCTGAAAGCCCTCTGTATTGCCGTCTATCCCATGTACCGCGGCCTGGCTCGACTGGTCGGGATGGATGCACCCGCGTTGGAAGGCGATATACGTGAGGAGATAGATTTCCTGAAAAGGCATTATCATGATTATGATTTCTTCTTTCTCCATATCAAGAAGATTGACTCTTATGGTGAGGACGGAAACTTCAAGGGAAAGGTTTCCAAGATTGAGGAGTTTGATCGTGCCCTTCCCAGAATACTTGCTCTCAGGCCCGACGTGCTCATGGTAACAGGGGACCACTCGACACCCGCTCTGCTGAAGAACCACAGCTGGCACCCCGTGCCGGTGCTCTTGAAGTCCCCGTATGTGCTCGGCTCCCTGTGTAAAACCTTCACAGAAAGGGAATGCACAAAAGGTGAGCTCGGCATCTTTCGAACAATACATCTCATGCCCCTGGCTCTTGCAAATGCGGGAAGACTCAAGAAATTCGGCGCATAAAGAGCAGTCAATAGTCACTGGTCAGCAGTCATTGATACCTGTGATTATTGACCCATGACCCATGACCTATGACCTTTTCACTTATTGATACCCATTGCCACCTTGAGATGGCTGAATTTGATCCGGACAGGTATATGGTTATCCACAGGGCTCAACATGCGGGCGTTCAAACCATAATCACTATCGGCTCTGATATGGATAGTACCATCAAGGGGCTTAAACTTTCAAAAAAATACGATTGTGTCTTTTCATCAATAGGGATCCATCCGCATGACGCAAAAGATTTCACCGATGAGGTTTATAAAAAAATGAAAACATGGGCAACGAGAGAAAAGGTCGTTGCCATAGGAGAGACTGGTCTTGACTATCACTATGATAATTCACCGAGAGAAGTCCAGAAGGACGTTTTCAGAAAGCATCTTAAACTCACAAAGGAAACCAGACTCCCGGTCATTATTCACAGCAGGGAGGCCCAGAAAGACACACTCGACATTATCAGTGAATCCGGCGTCAACAGGGGGGTTTTTCATTGTTTCTCAGGTGATAGTGACATGGCAAAAAAGGGGATGGACATGGGGTTTTTAATATCCATAGCAGGACCTGTGACATTCAAGAACGCACGACGTCTCCGGGAGATTGCAAAGACAATACCCGATGACTATCTCCTTATTGAAACAGATGCGCCATATCTTGCACCTGAGCCTTTCAGGGGAAAGAGGAACGAACCTTCATATATTGTCCACACTGCCAGGCTTCTTGCAGAGATCAGGGGAATAACGCTCGAAGATCTGTCAAGGATTACCACGCTCAATGCAAAACGTCTCTTTAGCATCGGGCAACTGCCTCAAAAGGGAGAGATAGCATATAAAATCAGGAATACGCTCTATCTTAATCTTACAAACAGGTGCAGCAACGAATGTATTTTCTGCGTGCGGTTCCACACGGATTATGTCAAAGGCCACAACCTGCGATTGGCTGAAGAACCGACAGAGGAAGAACTGAAGGCTGCCATCAAAGACCCTACTGTCTATAAAGAGGTCGTGTTCTGCGGTTACGGAGAGCCTCTCATCAGGCTTGACGTTGTCAAGCATGTTGCGTCATGGATAAAGCAGAAAAACGGAAAAGTAAGGATAAATACTAATGGGCATGCAAATCTCATACATGGAAGAAATATCCTTCCCGAACTCCATGGTCTCGTTGACAGCATCTCTATCAGCCTTGACGCGCATGACGAGGAGGCATATAACAGGATATGCAGGCCTTCCTTTAAAGACGCCTTTCAGGGAGTGATTTCATTCATAAGAGAAGCCAGAAAATACATCCCCGAGGTGCGTGTTACCGTTGTTACCGTGAAAGAAGTCGATATAGAAAAAGCCGGAAAGCTTGCCAAAGATCTCGGCGTAGAATTCAGGATCAGAGAGCTTGACGTGGTGGGGTGAAGATTCAGGTTTAACAATTGACTCTCCATGATGAACAGTGATAATATTACACATATAATTACACATATTTGGGAGGGAAAGATGAAAAGGACAAACATACTTCTTACTGATGAACAGCACAAGAAATTGAAAAACTATTCAAGGAAAAGGGGAAGAACCCTCGGGGAGCTTGTCAGAGAAGCTGTGGACGCTGTCTACAAGAAAAAGGATATCATTGAGCACAGGAAATCAGTGGCTCTTGATGCATATAAAGAAGGATTGATAAGTCTTGGAAAGCTATCAGAGAGCCTGGGTCTGGACGTTATAAGTGCAAGGTATTACCTGAAAGAGCAGGGGATTCCTGTAAGGGGCCAGGAATTAACTGAGGTTTCTCAGGACGCAGCAAATGCCTAAAAAGATTATTTTCGATAATTGTGTCCTGAGCAATTTTGCGCTGTCAGACTCCCTCAGTGTCATTAAATGCCTTTACGTACATGGTGCATATATGACTGATTTTGTCTCCGCAGAAAATTTAAAAGGCATATTAAAAGGATACCATCAGCTTATCACAATAAGAGAAGCTGTAAGGGATGGCTGGCTACAAGAAATAACACTGAAGGGCAAGGAAGAAAAGGCACTTTTTGAATCGCTTTCAGTGTCTTTGGGGTCCGGTGAAGCATCAAGCATTGCTATAGCAAAAGCAAGGAGATATGTTTTTGCCTGTGATGACAGGGTTGCAAGGAGAGAGGCTGCTTTACTGAAGGTAAAACTGACAGGGACTATCGGGATTATTATAAAGGCTACCAGAAAAAAGATTATTGATCCGGAAAAGGCAGACAGGACATTGAAGAATATGGTTGCAAGAGGTTTTCATTCTCCGGTCACTTCTGTAAAGGAAACTTTATGAATGCGGGCTCCCTACGGCCGGGTTAAAAAGTCATCTATTTCCTGGAACGGTATCTCGCCTCCAGTGCTGTCTGAAAGTTTCTTCCATTTTAATCTGCCGGACTTGATTTCATCATCGCCGATTATCAGGACATAACCCGCGGATAACCTGTCTGCTTTCCTCATCTGGCTTTTCAGAGAGTTCCCAGCATACCCGATTTCAACCCAGGTTCCCTTTTCTCTGAGCCTTTCGGCAATCACCAATGCCTCTTTCTCAGCGGGTGCGCCGATGGTCGCTATAAAAACTCCCGGAGCAGGGATGTCCTGTTTGGCAGAGGACTTGATGAGCGCCGCAATACGTTCCATCCCCATGGCAAAGCCGATTGCCGGTGTTGGAGGCCCTCCGAAATCTTCAATGAGCCTGTCATAACGGCCGCCGGCAGCAACGGTATTTTGCGCACCAAGCTTTGTGCAGGTTACCTCGAATGTCGTTCTTGTGTAATAATCGAGCCCCCTGACCATCTCAGGATTGATCACGTGGGGTATCTTCAAGACTTCTAGAAACGACAGGAGCATGGTGAAATGGTCCCTGCATTCAGTGCAGAGAAAATCCGTGACACGGGGAGCGCCCGGCTTCAGCTCTATGCATGCATCGACCTTGCAGTCAAGTATCCTGAGCGGGTTGAGGTTGAGTCTCCGTTTGCAGTCAGGACAGAGACTGCCGATCTTTGAAGAGAAAAAATCACGCACAGCGGTTTTGTAGCCAGGCCTGCACTTCTCACACCCGATCGAATTCACCTCAAAAGTAAGGTTCTCAAGATTCAGCCGTTCAAAGAAGAGCCGGAGCATTGCAATGATCTCGGCATCAATCTTCGGCTCGCTGATCCCGAATGCCTCAACACCGATCTGGAAGAACTGCCTGTACCGTCCTGCCTGGGGCCTTTCGTAACGGAACATCGGGCCGGAGTAGAAAAACTTCTGCGGCGACGGGAGGTTGTAAAGGTGATTCTCTACGTAGCACCTGACAACAGGGGCTGTGCCTTCGGGCCGGAGGGTGATGCTTCTCCCTGCCTTGTCGGAGAAGGTATACATCTCCTTTTCAACGATATCAGTTGTCTCACCGATGCTCCGTACGAATACATCTGTGTACTCCATGACAGGTGCGCGTATTTCCTGAAAGCCGTAAGCAGAAAAGACCTCTGTCGCAGCATGCTCAATAGTTTGCCATATGTAAATATCGGGTGGGTAAATATCCTGTGCACCCTTGAGGGCGCTATATTTCATTCCTCTCGAACGTCCTCCTCTTCAAACTGCTCCTCCTCCGCCATCTCTTCCTCTTCCGGCATTTCCTCCTCTGCTTCCCGTTCCTTATCGAACTCTAGCATCTTCAGGTGGTTTTCAACCATCCTCTTCAGTTCCTCTTTGAAATGACGCCGTATCCCTTTCAGGTCAACAATGTCCTCGTGGATCTTTATCACTTTCTCCTGAGCCTGTTTGACAATGGATTCTGCCCTGATTTCCGCTTCTTTTACGATCAGTTCTGCCTCTTTTCGTGCATTCGTCTTGAAGTCCTCGACCATCTGCTGGGCGGTAAGGAGGGTCTCACGCAGGGCGGTTTCCATATCTTTATGTTCTTTTGTCTGGTTTTCCAGCCTTTGCACGCTTTCCTTGAGAGATGCATTTTCCCTGAGGAGGTCCTCCATTTCTTCCCTGACTACCTCGAGGAATGCGTATACTTCCTCGACGTCAAAACCCCTTATCTTCATGGGGAATTGCTTCTGCTGAATGTCCAGCGGTGTTATTCTCATAACATGCCCCCTGTTTTAAATTTATAGGCAAGCTCTATTAAAGAAGCAACAAAGAAATACTTTAAAAATATTATAACGAGAATCACGATCATGGGCGAGATATCAATGATACCCAGCCTGAACCCGATTATTCTCCTGACACGGCTGAATACGGGTTCGGTAACACCTCTCAGGAACCTCACGATAGGATTATAAGGGTCCGGATTGACCCAGCTCATTAATGCGGCAATGATCACTATCCACATGTAGATCGTGAGAACGATATCAAATATACGGGCAAGGCCGATCAGTAAATTTCCAAGGATAAACATCTCTTATTCCCCTCCTAATTCCTTTGCCCTGTTTGCCGCTGCCTCGAGTGAGGCAATTACAGCATCAGCAAACCCCAGTTCCTGAAATACCTTCAGGCCGGCCGCAGTTGTCCCGCCGGGTGAAGTAACCATTTCCCTCAGTTTTGAAGGACCCATGCCCGTTTCAAGCAGCCTTGCAGTGCCGAGCATGGTCTGGATCGCGAGTGTATGGGCAGTGGTTTTGTCGAGGCCGGTTTTTATGCCGCCTTCAATGAGCGCCTCAACAAAATATGCAAAGAATGCAGGCCCGCTTCCGGAAAGCGCTGTGACTGCGTTCATGTATTTCTCAGGGAGCATAAGGAGCGACCCGACAGACATGAAAATCTCCTTTACGATTCCCACTTCTTTGTCATGTATGCACTCACACATAGACATGACGGACATGCCCTCCTGTATCAGTGCAGGAGTGTTGGGCATGACCCGGATTATCTTGGAGGTCTTTAGCCTTGAAGAAAAATATGATATCGGTATGCCGGCAGCGATCGAGACAATCAACTTTTCATGCGTCATATCTGCAATCTCGGCAGTAACCTCATCCATATTCTGGGGTTTCACAGCGAGGATGATAACCTTGGAGTTGTCCAGGACTTCCCTGTTGTCAGGCGTTGTCCTGATACCGTAAGTTTTTGCTAGATAGTCACGCCTGTCATCCCGCGGTTCAGAGACAATGATATCCTTCCCGTGTTTGGCAGCTATTCCTTTTATCAATGCCTCTGCCATGTTGCCTCCACCGATAAAACCGATCATGAATATTTCCTTTCTCCCCTGTGGGCTGCGGAGAATATGCCGGTACCGACCCTTACCATGGTTGCCCCCTCTTCAACGGCAATTTCAAAATCGTTCGTCATACCCATGGAGAGTTCCGGCAGGCCGTATCCCTTTCCCTGGATTTGATCCCTGAGCTCCCTCAACTGTCTGAAGAAGGGCCTTGCGAGCTCTGCACTTTCAAAGAAGGGGGGCATTGTCATAAGGCCCTCAGGTCTCAGGTTTTCCAATTCTGTTACACGCCTGACTAAGTCCATCAGGTTATTTTGAGATATGCCGTGCTTCGTCTCCTCCCCGGAGAGTTTTACCTGTATCAGGATCTTCTGAATTTTCCCGATCTTTTCAGCACGCCTGTTTATTTCCTGCGCGAGTTCAACCGAATCGACAGAATGGATTAGGTCGAAGAGCTGTACAGCAGTTTTTGCCTTGTTTTTCTGGAGGTGGCCGATCAAGTGCCATTCAAGAACACAATCCGTAACCTCTGAAGCAAGCGCCGAAATCTTCTCCTGTGCATCCTGGACCCTGTTTTCTCCAAATACCCTTAGCCCCAAATCGACAGCCTCCATGATTTTTTTAAAACCTACTGTTTTTGTAACAGTGATAAGTTTTATATCATAGGGGTCCCGTTCCGACCGCAGCGCAGCATAGGCAATCTTCCTGTATACATTTTTTATGTTATCAAGGAGGACCATGTCTATTCTCTCTGCGTGAATATTATTCATAACCTTTCCTGACACGGCAGTACTATATAGTATCACAGGGGTTTAACTATGTCATCAAGCAAAAATATTTTTTGAAATAGTGCAGTATGCCACGTGGCCTGGATTTTGACATTTGGGCTTTCAAGCTGGCAAGCCGGCAAGCTATCAGGCCTGCAAGCCAGATATTTGAACTTTTGATTTTGTCATTTGAGCTTACCAGCCTGCAAGCTGTCAAGCCTGCAAGCCAGATATTTAAAATTTGACCCCATAGATTAAACCTTTTTCATTTTTGCGGGTCTAAATGTATAGAAATTGAATTTGCCGTGGCCCGGCCAGGGGGACTCCAATAGATAATGGAAGATACAAGCCTTGTAGAACGATACCTTGATGGCGACAGTGGGGCAATAGAGGAGCTGGTAGTGAAATATCAGAAGCAGGTTTACGCTTTTGTCTACAGGATAATCAACGACGCTGAGGAGGCAAAGGATTTGACACAGAAAACTTTTTTGAAGCTGTTCAATGCGATCGGTAGTTTCAGGAACGAGGCATCATTCAAGACATGGCTATACCGGATAGCTATGAATACAACCCTCACTTATATCAGGCAGAACCGGCATAGAGCGGGGGAATCGGAAATTCAGGAATCGATCATGGGGAGCCAGGCCGGTGCATTGTCACTGGTCATAAAGAAGGAAAAGGCGGACTACCTGAAAAAAGCGCTGGCTGAGCTCCCTGAAAGGCAGAGGCTTGCAGTCATCTTAAGGGCTTATGAGGGACTTAGTTGCAGAGAGACTGCCGGGGTAATGGGATGCTCGGAAGGAACTGTAAAGGCCCATTACCATGCGGCCGTGAAAGGACTGAGGGATATTTTAAAGGAGAAGGGTTATGAGTTTTAGCCATGATGAGATAAGGGAGATGTTCCCGGAATATCTGAGGGGCACCCTCTCCGGGGATATGAGGAACGCTGTCGAGTTTCATATCAGGGACTGCCCGGCGTGCAGGTCTGAACTGTCAATGATGTCAGGTGTTGTTTCCATTGACGTGCCTGACCCCGGGAATCTATATTGGGCAACACTCCCCGGGAAAGTGGCCGGACTGGTCAAAGGGAAGAAGGAACGTCTTTTCCCGTTGAAATCATTGTTTTTAAAATTCATACCCGCTGCGGCAGCCTTTGCGATATTATTTGTGTTGCTCCTCACAGGCGCAGGGAGAGACAGGGGATATGAGCTGCATACCTCTATAGGTGACCCTTTCAGGGTTACATACCTTGAGCAAGGCGATTTGACCGATGAAGATATTTATGTGCTCGCAGAAAAAACGGAAGGCGGCGCATTTCATTCGGAGCCTGAAGATATCATGGAATATTCCTATTACGGGGAATTTGCTTCTCTGGACTCAGAGGAGATGGAAATCCTCTACGGGGCATTAAAAACAGAACAGACAAAAGGAGGTTTGTTATGAGAAAACATGTCGCAACAATTCTGCTGGTCTTGTTTGTCATGTGTGGTTTTACTGCACAGGGGTTTGCAGAAACGCAGGAGTATCCGGATAAACCGCCGACAAAGCAGCAGAGAGACAAGGTAAGAGAAAGAATCGAGACACTGAAGATGTGGAAAATGACCAAGGCACTTGATCTAGATGAGGCTACTTCTGAAAAGGTCTTCCCGATCCTCAACAAGTATGATAAGAGGAAGGCCGAGATACACCAGGAACTCAGGGATGGGATGAGGTCCCTGAGGCAATCTTTGAGTGAAAACAGGACAGGGGAATTACAAGATATCCTTTCCGGTCTTGAGGAAAATCACAAGGCGCTTCAGAGCATCAAAGATGAAGAATGGGCTGAGATGAAAAAAGTCCTCACCATAGAGCAGCAGGCAAGGTTTATCCTTTTCCGGCAGGAGTTTGACCGGGAAGTCCACAGGCTCATTGCTGATGCAAAAGACAGGCGGACTGGAAGAGGCGGTAAATTTAAAGGCGGAAGGCCATAAGAGAATTGGTGAGGAGGTAGCGAATGCAAAATTTTATTTTCGCAGGAATTATTGCTGTAACCCTGATGTTTACAGGTTTAACAGGATGCACAACGGTGGTCAGGACGGCACCTCCGCCCGCACGGGTTGAGGTCCGGCCTGCCCCGCCCTTTCAGCATGCAGTCTGGATAGACGGCCGCTGGGACTACAGGCATGGAGAATGGGTATGGATACCGGGCCACTGGGCTAAGAGACCCAAGCCGGGGGCAAAATGGGCGCCGGGCCACTGGCAAAAGATACCGAAAGGATGGAAGTGGACTCCTGGCTACTGGAAATAATGTCCGTGAAGTGAGATGCCAGTGATGTCTATTAACCCAAAAACTGCAATTAATTATTAAACCGGAGGCACAGTCGCCTTCAAAGTCTTTTAATATCAATCCCGACTTTTGTCGGGACAAAATACTTTTCAGTCATCCGTGCCTCCTATAAATGCAGTTTTCGGGTTAAGAAATATATGTTTCAAAGAGTAGCCGCAGGCTTCAGCCTGCGATAAGAAAAGCGCAACTTAAAAGTTGCGGCTACATTATGTGGAGAGAGCCTCCTGATACTCTTTCCATAACACTTCTTTCCCAATGCCCATGTCAATAAAATCCCACGGCAAGGTCTCATTGAAATCTTTTTTCCTGGAGATATAAAACTCGCTTTTCAACCCGCACGCATCGACTGCCTTTGTCCATGCACCTGTCCCGGTCATTATTTCAAGTACCTTAGATACCCTCCTGTCGCCCACGGAGAACAACCCCTGCATATATGCGTATTTTGGTACGTCGTGGAACACCTTAATCCCCTTTACATGCTTAAGGGCCTTCTTTATCATTTTCAGCCTCTCTTTGACTACCTGAAGGGACTCCATCGGATGCCACTGGAATGGAGTGAACGGTTTCGGTACAAACGTGCTGATGCTGAGAGTCACGGAACCTCTCCGACTCATATCCCTTATCTTTTTAACAAGGTCAATGATGCCGCTTATATCCTCTTCCGTTTCCGTTGGAAGCCCGACCATGAAATAGAGCCGCAGGTTCTCTATCCCGGATGAAAAAAGGTGTTCCGAGGTATAAAGGATATCATCTTCAGAAATTTTCTTGTTGATAACGTTCCTCATCCGTTCTGTGCCTGCCTCCGGCGCAATGGAGACACTCCTGCGGTCTTTCATGAGACTTATTAATTCAGCGGTTTTCCTGCCTGCCCTCAGGGATGTAATTGAAAAGTCAACTTCCGGATTTTTTAAAACATCCTTGATATAGGGATAGTCCGAGAGAGACGGTCCTATTAGTCCGACCCTCTTTGTGATGGAAAGTGCTGTTTCAATCTCATCATTGACTGCCTGTAGTGCCTTTTTCCGCGGGGGGCTGTATATCTTGTCCGTAACGCAGAACCGGCAGTTCCAGGGACATCCCCTCATTGCCTCGATAAGGTACATTCCGGAGAATTCAGTTTCAGGGGTTACGATAGAAGTTGAAATGTCCGTCTTAGAAATATCTTTCAGAAAACGCCTTCTTATAATGTAAGGTGCATTTTCCAGGGGATGCCTGCCGGATATTTTCCCTTCCACGCCGTATGTGATCCGGTAGAATCCCGGCACATACAGGCCTTCTAAGGAAAGAGACCCTTTTAGGACCTCCGACTTGTTCTGCGAGGCCCTGTACAGATCAAGGAATTCAGGGAGCATCTCGTCTGCCTCACCGACAAAACAGATGTCGAAAAAGTCAGCCAGTGGCTCAGGGTTGTAGAAAGCACAGACACCGCCCATCACGACCAATGGGTAGTGTGAAGCCCTTTCAGGGCTCTTCAGGGGAATCCTCGACAGTTCAAGGATTTTTACTATATTGGGGTAGTCGTTCTCAAAGGACACGGAGAAGGCAATGATATCAAAGCGGTTGAGCGGTCTCTTTGACTCCAGTGCAAAGAGTCCGGTGCCGGTCCTGACATGTTCATCCAGGTCCCTGTCATCCGGAAGAAATGCCCTCTCGCAGACAACGTCATTCATGCTGTTGAGAAGTCCGTAAATTCCCTGAAACCCGAGATTGGACATGCCGACGTGGTAAGTGTTCGGATAGACAAGGGCGATGTTGATTTTTCCGCCGGGATCCTTGTAAACAGTGCCCCGCTCCTTTGACAGGAGTCTGTCAGCCTTCTCAATAAGTTTCCGGTTCATGGGATGAGATTATTATGTTATAAATGCTCAAAGATCGCAAAAGTTGTTTAGAATCTTTTCTCTGTCATTATATTAAGCACCCTCCCCTTGCCCCTCCCCCCTGGCGGGAGAGGGTTAGGGTGAGGGGGATTATAGATAAAGATTACAGATAAAATAGTCTCCGGGCTGAATATACTACAGATCGCAACTTAAAAGTTGCGGCTACATCTATTTTTTTAAACAATTATATACTTAATAGTATAAAATATTATAAAAACTAATAAATATCACTTGACTTGTTTGAATTTTCGTAATAATATTTAAAGTTAAGAGGTAATAATATATATAACCTTTGAGTCAAGAGCTTAAACCTATTTCAAAGGAGGTGATGTCTCCAAAAAACTTTGTAGTACGTCCGTTTAGCAGCAAAAAAGTTGCGGGTAAATTTTGAAAAGGAGGAAACGAAAGAGATGAGGGAATTAATCGACAGACTCAACCTGCTGATCATCAAGGCATTCTCTGCACTGAAGAGCGAGAAGGGCCAGGCACTCGTTGAGTACGCACTGCTTGTTGTTCTCATTGCAATTGTTGTATACCTCATGGTAAAAGGAACCGGACGCCAGGTAAACTGTGTCTGGAGCACGATCAACAGCGCACTGGGTGACACCTAAAATAAGGTTTACATATCAAGCCTGAGGAGGCAAAATTCGGGATGATAAAACTGATCGACAGACTCAATTTGCTGATCATCAAGGTATTCTCTGCACTGAAGAGCGAGAAAGGCCAGGCACTCGTTGAGTACGCACTGCTTGTTGTTTTCATTGCAATTGTTGTATACCTCATGGTAAAAGGGACGGGGCGCGAGGTAAACTGTGTCTGGAGCACGATCAACAGTGCAATGGGTGATACCTAAATGGGCTTGAATTGTTAAGCCTGTAATTTGCTTGCATGTTATCCGGTCCGCAGCGGGCCGGATAACATGTTTTTTTATCCAGGGAATGTATGAAAATTTTAAGACATCATAAAGGCCAGACATTAATCGAGACCGCTTTAATACTGTTTGTATTAATGCTCATCGCTTTAGGAACCGTGGAATTCGCACGTGCCTGGTTTACGAAAAGTTCAATGAAGAACGCCGCGCGGCAGGGTGCAAGGGTGGCTGTTGTAACACCTAACACGAATATAACAACCAGCTTTACCTGTGATACTTCCACAGTATGTCCGAATTCTGATGCAATAATAAATGCTGTATGTTGTCAACCTGGTGTACCCAAGAAAGATGGCGGCACATCAGTCACAATAACATGCAGAGACTCAGGTGGAGCCGGTATAGCATGCAATACAATCACATCAGGCGGAGAGATTGAGGTAGTTACCACTGCCTGGTTTGACTTCATAATTGGCGGCAGCTCAGCTCCATGGCCATGGAGAGATCAGAATTTTACTGCTGATGCCGTCATGAGATATGAATAACAATGATTCATATATCCGGTCATTTAATTGAGCAGTAATCCCACATTAAATCCACAGAAAACCATATATGTATTTGTAGCCGCAAACTTCAGTTTGCGCTCTTTTTTTACCGAGGATATTTTCAACACCCTCCCCTTTACCCCGTGGAATAAGAAGAAAAAAAATTATTCCACAGGGTGAATCCCCTCCCGTCAAGGGAGGGGAAGAGAGAAAGAGCTCCCATCGGGGAAGAGAAAAAGAAAGAAGGAATTACAGTTAGTTCCTCTCCCCCGGCGGGAGAGGTAGGGAGAGGGTGAATTAAATAATTATTGGATTATGGAAAGTTTTTTAGTATACTTATATCGTCATAGCACTATAGACTTATGTAGCAGGCACTTAACAGGGAAATGTTAAAGGTTTTATGGAGAAAGAGGAGAAGAAATGAAACCACAGAGTACACAGAGTTTTTTTCTGTGTTCTCTGTGGTTAAGTTTTGACAATACGCTTAACAACATAAGGAGGCAAATATGGCAGCAAAACCAAGGGCTGTTATTATTGTAGGCATACTTGCCGTGGCCATTGCAGCAGCCGCAGCATACTTTCTCTACGATTACCTGAGGATGCAGGAGAAACGCGTATCGGAGGCTGTGGCTACCGAAGAGATCGTTGTAGCAGATAAGGAAATCCGCATAGGCAACACCATTGATGGCGGTCGTATAAAGACAGCCGGCTGGCCGAAGGCCAACTTGCCCCAGGGTGCAATAAGAACAAAAGATGCTGCGGTCGGCAGGATTGCTCTCCAGACAATAGTTCCCGGAGACGCAGTCACAGAGTCAAAGCTTGTTCCAAAGGAAGGGCCTGCCGGTGTCATGACCTACAAGATACCGGAGGGGCACCGGGCAATGACCGTGGCTGTTGACCAGGTAGCAGGCGTGGCGGGTTTTTTAAACCCCGGCAACATGGTGGATGTTGTGCTCACAACAACGCCGCCGGGAAAAGATCATTCACTCAGTAAAATAGTCCTTCAGAATGTCCCCATCCTTGCAATCGGCCAGATAGTCGAGCAGAAGGGCGGCGAACCGGTTGTTGTCCCTACTGTGACCATGGACGTTACACCTGAAGACGCTGAAAAACTCGCTATAGCGGGCTCGCAGGGAAGGCTCCAGCTTGTTCTCAGAAGACTGGGCGACAAGGAAGAGGCGAAGACCGCGGGTGCAACGGTTACAAAAGTACTCAGTGGAGCAAAATACAGTGTAGAAGCTCCGAGGGCAGTCAGAAGGGCGCCTGCCGTAGAAGTGAAACAGGAGGAAAAGCCGGTGCAGATCATCCTCTCTGTTGATGTATTGCGCGGAGGGAAAAAGGAAACGCAGAAATTTACGATACAATAGAAAAAACAAGGTAGGAGTTATATTGAAGGAGGGGTTATGAAATATAAAAAGGTGCTGTTTTTGTCAACTGTCATTATTGTTTTGTTTTTAGCATCTGTATCCTTTGCAGCAATTCCTATTGACGTAACCGTTGGAAAAGAGACCATCCTGAAACTCAAGGAACCGAGCAAGCGCGTTTCCATAGCAAACCCCGACGTTGCAGAAGTGATTGTCATTTCACCATCCGAGATAGTTATCAATGGCAAGGAGACGGGTATTACGAGCCTCATAATATGGAACATGCAAGGACAGGCAACTTTTTTCGATGTTATTGTATATAAAGATATCAAAAGCCTTAGTATTCTTGAAAGACAAAGAGAAGAAACAATTGATAAAGAGATAAGGGATGCCCTTAAAAATGAAGCCCCTAATATAGACTTGGAAGTTAAAATAGTAGGAGATACAATAGTTTTGCATGGAACTGCTCACAACAGGCAAGTGATCGATAAAATTGAGAGTATTGCAATGCTTTTTGCGCCTAAAGATTGTGAAGGCATTTCGAGTAGGTGCTCAATTTCTGCTTCTGAAGGTTGTATTGCTGAAAAAGGTAGTGAAGCAAAAGGAGGCGGAGGTTCAATACTTCCTATAGTTCCACTTGGGGAGGGACTGTCTGGGGGGGAAACACAGGCAGGGGTTTTAATAGAGCAAAAAACGGAACGCAAAGCTCTTTGTGTTCTAAATCTCATAACCATTCCCAATGCACAGCAGGTTATCCTTGAGGTAATCGTAGCCCAGATCAGAAAAACAAAATTAAAGGAGCTCGGAATCAGCTTCGTTGCAAAAGGAATCCAGGACAATGCAGAGATAACATTCCCGGGACTTTATGCCACACCGGACGGTAGTATTGGCGGCAGTTCCGGTCTGGATGTCACGCCGGGGATAGGAGGTTTCGATCTTGAATTTACAACGCCGCAGATAGGTTTTGCCCATTTCCCGAGCGGCATAGGAGTTGTCCTGAGGGCATTGCAGGAGAAAGGATACAGCAAGATACTTGCAGAGCCTAACATGGTTGTGAGAAGCGGAGAAAAGGGCATATTCAAAGTTGGGACTGAAGTCCCGATACAGACAATCTTGGCTTCAGGAGGGGGGATGTTACCAACTGTTGAATATAAGGACGTTGGGATAGAGCTCATTTTTGCACCTGAGGTGCTCGAGACCGATGCAATAAGGCTGAAGATAGACACTGCGAAAGTGAGCAGTATCATCCGGTATTTAACTTTTGGTGGTATTATTGCACCTGAGATAGATAAACGTGAAGTAAGAACGAGCGTTGACCTGAGAGAGGGAGAAAGCCTTATCCTCGCAGGGCTTCTCTCGGATGACATGAGAAAGAGCATAAATAAGATTCCCGTGCTTGGGGATATCCCGATACTGGGCGCATTATTCAGGCAAACAAGAGAAGAATTGGAACAAAATGAGCTGGCGTTCTTCATAACGCCGAGGCTCGTAAAGCCGTTTGCACCGGGTTTCAGGCCCGAGCTTCCGACAGACAAGGAAATGACACCTGATGAAGAAAAAGAGTTTGAATGGATTCCGATGCCAAGAGCGGCAGGTAAGTAAAAGCTTATAGCTCATAGTTCATGGCTCGTAGCTCGTAGTAGCCGCAGGCTTTAGCCTGCGTAAAAACAGTAAAAATAGAACGCAACCTGAAGGTTGCGGCTACAACTGATAATACATTCGCATAGGCTGTCATTCCGGCTCGTCCGGAATCCTTCCTGCTTTTTGAAAAAGGATTCCCGACGCATCCGCCATACGCAAGGCGGACTTGCGGGAATGACATGAGTTATTATTTATGACGTTATATAAAACGAGGTAAGAGAGATGAAGAGATTTTTAAAATATCATAAGGAACACAGGGGCATGTCCCTTGTCTGGATAACCCTTCTGCTGGTTGTCCTGCTGTTTTTCGCTGCTACCGCCATAGATATAGGATTAATGTACTATACAAGAAACCAGCTCCAGGTTGCAGCCGATGCAGCAGCTACAGCAGGTGGTATGGACTTACAGGGAGGAATTGATAATACGTCTACAAATCCTAATGTGCTTCTGCAAGAAGCTGCGAGACGAAAGGCCTGGCAGTTTGCATGCAAAAACACGGCATTTGGTGATGAGAGAAAAGGTGAACCTGTCTATCTTGTAACGGATTCTGTTCAAGATTGCTATTCATATGCCTCACTTTCCGCTTCACAGCTCAACGGGGGGAATGTCTTTAGCGGAGACATTGTGGTCGGCAACTGGGATAGAAACAGAACAGACCCATGTCCTTCAACGGGAATAGTTGAACCCTTTTGCCCTGCAAATGGCAACACAAATTTATCGATTAATGCAATCAAAGTTGTAGCGAGAAGGACTTTTGATGCTCCTGTCCAGAATGTCAGCATAGGTAATAACAAAGTGCGTCTCTTTTTAGGTCAGATATTCAGAGTGCTTGGAGGAGAAAGCTGGCGTTTTATGAGTACAAAGGCCGAAGCGATTGCGTCAAAATCAACTGTTGAAATGTCACCAATCCCTATATGTCTGCCCACATGTAACCTTCCTACCCCTTTAGAAGCGGCTGAATCGCCTGGGGCTGACCCGTATCCAGGTCTTGCTGTTTATTTTACCCCATCACCTGCTGAACCAGGGGTTGCATGGACAAATTTTGTTGCAGGCCCCGGGTGTTCATTTAACTGCGGAGGTGGTGGACAACCAAATCCTCCAGAGATAATTCCTTATATAAAAGGTGACAAGACACCACCGGATATTTGTATGCAATATCTATGTACAACTCAGGGCACTATGAATAATGTAATAAGAGAATTAGAAGACAGATTAGAAAGCGAACGAGCAAAACCAGAAGGAACAGTCATCTTGACTAGTACAGAAGGATGGTCAGTAACTGTTCAAGGCTGGAAGACTTTTGTACCAGTTGTTGATGTAACGAGCTGTGGACGCGACCCTCATCATGCATGTCCAGGTGATCCCACGGGTGCCCCTTATTATGTGAGCAAGGTAGGTGAGGTAGTAATAACTTATATAGGCAGAATAAATAATAGATGGGGGATAAAGCTTGTAGGACTAACTGATCCTAAAACTGTAGGTGGTAACAGAGTCGCTTATATAGGACAATTCGATGCTGTAACCTCTACTTATGAATGCCCTGATTGTAATTCACCATCTTTACCAGCTACTATGGGCACGAAACTTGTAAAATAATAATGAAACAGAAAAAAGGGATACATCCCAATTTTTATAATGAGGATTAGGATGCAGTCATTATCGACAGCGGAATGTAGGCATGAGGGAATTTAGAGCACTATAGTTAAAAAATTGTTGTATTGACGTTGTAATTACTTTGGCATAGAATATTTTATGAGGTTTGAGTGGGATGAAAGGAATAAGAAAAATAAAAAAAAGCATGGTGTATCTTTTGAAGAAGCGTCTGAAATATTCGATGACCCTTTCCATCTCGCACTTTTAGACAAAAGATTTGATTATTTTAATGAGAGGTGGATAACAACAGGTGTAACTAAAAAGGGCAAGGCAATAGTTGCAGGCCATCTGTATTTTTTTACAGAAAACGGTGAGGAAGTTACACGGATAATAAGTGCAAGAAGGGCAACAAAAAATGAAAGGTATCAATATGAAACAATTAAAAAGAAATAAAGACAAGGAAGAGTTTGAGCTTCAGGCAGAATACGATTTTTCACAGGGCATACGGGGCAGATTTTTCAGACCAAAGAAAGTAACGACTACTATAAGGATTGATAATGATATTTTATTGTTTTTTAAAAAGCTTGCTACAGAAAAAAAGTCTGCTTACCAGACATTGATGAATGAAGCATTAAGGGAGTATTTAAAGGAAGCTGAAAAAAGATGCGCTTAAAAAGTAAAAACAGGGACACATCCCAATATTGATGATAGAAATAGCAAGGAGGATTTTAGAGAGACAGAGAAAAGGTAACCCCCTCTTTATCCCACCTTTAGCAAAGGGGGTAATGGGGGGATTTTATGAACAGTCGTCATTGCGAGGAGCGGAGCAAACCCGGAGATTCCTTCCGTCTCGGCGGATCCTCTGAGGAGGACGCTTCACTCGGAACAGGCTCCGCAATCCCGTTTCAAGCAATTAACCATATAACAATTTTATGGTGAGGCTTCATACACATGCAAAAGAAAGGTTAATTGAAAGAGGTGCAACTGAAGGTGAGGTTATTGAGACAGTTAAAAAAGGCGAAACTTTTCCTGCAAAATTTGGGCGTACCGGATTCAGAAGAAATTTCTCTTTTAATGGAACATGGCGAGGAAAACAATATGCTGCTAAACAGATTGAAGCTTATGCTGTAAAAGAGGGAAACGATTGGCTTGTTATTACAATAATAATTCGGTATTTTTAATAGATGGATTGGAGAGACTCAGATGAAATTAACATTTGATCCAAGATATAACATAGCATATCTAAGGTTGCTTGAAAAGCCTGTTCAGGTAGAGACGATAAAAATAAGTGACGAACTCAATATAGATATATCCCCCGACGGTACAGTATATGGAATAGAGTTATTAAATGCCAATGAACAATTGCGCAGGGAAGATGAAGGGAAATTATTGGTAATAAATGAAGCCACCGGTGATAAGGCTGAAGTTATCTTGTCGGGTAATTGAGTAAAAACAGGGACACATCCCAATATTGATGAGAGGATTAAAGGGCAATCGTTATAGACAGTAACCCTTATTTCTGTCACTCCCGCTTGTCGGGAGTCTTTCTGAATGCGAGGAAAGATGCCGGACCCTCCAGAAGGACGGCGGGCAGGCAAGTTAGCATGACAGAGTAACTAAAGGAAACGTGAGTAATATATGAGTAAGCGCGAGGATACTGTAATTGGCTATTATTCAGAAAATCAGGCAAAAGATAGCAAGAGAAGAGTATGAGTTTACTATTCCACACTTTTTCGAAGAAATGCTTAATGATAATCTGACCTTCGCAGATATTGAAATGGTGATTAACAATGGACGCATAAATCGTAAGTTTACAAAAGATCCAAGAGGAACAAGATATGAGATTATCGGCACGGCGGGTGATGGAAGAGAAATAGCAATTATTTGTAGAATTAAGAGTACGGACAAACTATTATTAATCACAACTTATGCATTAGAGGATTAAGAACGAAAAGATGGAAAAGACAAAATACGATTATGGAAAGTGCGACGTTTGCGGCGCCCGGATGCGGGAGATACTTATCAAACAAGATCTGTGGGTACGAGGCGAACTTATAGTTGTGGAGGATGTTCCGGCCGGCGTATGTCCAAAGTGTGGAGAGAAGGTTGTCAGGTCTACCATTGGACGCCGGATCATAAAGATAATTGAAAACCCCGAACGGATTGCTAAGTCACGAAAAATCTTAGTCCCTGCTGTTAAATTTGACGAGGAAGAGGCAGTGGTTTAAAAAATGGGACACTTGTAACTAATGAGAGTTAAGTATGACCCTGATGCCGATATTCTCATATTCATTCTGAGAGATGCTCCGCCCGTTGATGCCATCGAGGAGCCGGGCGGTGTTATTGTCAGTTATGGAGGAGATGGGAATCCTGTTAGTATAGAATTTATGAATGCATCATCGAGGCATTTAATACATAAGGAGGGTTTTAGCGTAACGCTTCAGACAAAAAGCGGGTAAGAATTTGTAATAATATGGAGCGGGAAGAAGTCAGATGAAACTAACATATGACAGACTGAGCAACCGAAAGGAGAATTAGCAAAGGAAAATGGCACAGAATATCACGGTAGTCATTATTGACAGCGACATTGATTCGATCAACAGCATGACGAGCTACATAAAGAAGCTCGACAGCAAGGTTGTTGTTGAAGGGACGGCCACGACCTTTGAGCGGGGATTTGAGCTTATTCATAGAAAGAGGCCGATGGTCGTGATCATAGAGGTGGAGAAGGACATTGAGTCATCGATCGACAAGATCAACCAGATACTGAACCGCTTTCCGCAGGTGTCTGTTTTTGCCACGTCCGGAGACAAATCGTCCGATACGATCCTCAAGGTCATGAGGGCAGGGGCGACCGAATATCTCCTCCGGCCTGTTGCCGAGACTGACCTTGCGTTTGCACTCCAGAAGCTCGGCAGGCTCTGGCTGACAAGGGAGGTGCCGGAAGACGAGGCAGGACGCATCTTCACGATCTTCAGTCCGAAAGGGGGTGTCGGGGTAACGACTGTTGCGATCAACCTTGCAACAGACATAATGGAGATTTCAAAGAAACCGACAATCCTTGTGGATATGGATCTCAATGCAGGGGATGTAACCACCTTCCTGAACATGAAACCTTCTTATACGATCAGCGATGTGACAACGAACATCAGCCGGCTCGACAAGAGCTTTCTCCAGGGCGTCATTGCCCGGCATGAATCGGGCATATCTGTCCTTGCAGAGCCGCAGCGGGTTGAGGAAGCGGTTTCCATATCCGGCGAAGACATCAAGAAGGTGCTCAGCCTCCTTAAATCCATGTTCAAGTATATAATCATTGATGCCGAGAACATCTCAAACCGTACAAATATCGCCCTTGAGATGTCCGACCAGATATTCCTTGTTTTCTACATGAGCCTTCCCGGAATAAAAAACATGCAGAGACATTTAAGCTATCTGAGCAAGATGGGATTGGGAAGGGACAGGGTAAGGCTCATAGCAAATAGGGTTGTCAAGAAGAGTGAAATCAAGACGGAGGACGCAGAGAAAGTCCTCAATTACCCTATCTTCTGGGCTATACCGAATGATTATGAAACAACAATGGCATGCCTCAACAAGGGAGTGCCTATCAATGTCGGCGCGCCAAAGTCACAATTAAATATATCGTTAAAAGATCTGGCAAAGGCTGTTCTAAAAAGCAGATAAGGGGGGATTTTACCATGGCTTATAGAGAAGACATGAGCGGCAAGGTCACCAAGCTCGATATGTATCAGAACCTCAAGGCGAAGATACACAGAAAGCTCATAGAGCGTCTTGATTTTTCGAATATAGACATGATCGAGAGGGATTTACTGAGCAGGGAGATAAGCAGGATCGTTGAAAACCTCATTATCGAGGAAGATGTGCCGCTTAGTACAGCGGAGAGGGAGAGCCTCATCGTAGACATTCTCCATGAAACGTTTGGTCTCGGTCCCATCGAGCCTCTCCTCTTTGATCCTGACATTTCAGACATCCTCGTTAACCGGTACAACCAGGTTTATATCGAGAAATTCGGTAAATTACAGAAAGTCGATCTGAATTTCAGGGATGACAATCACCTTCTCCAGATAATAGACAGGATAGTTTCCAAGATAGGGAGAAGGGTGGACGAATCGTCTCCGTATGTTGATGCGCGGCTTCCTGACGGCTCGAGGGTCAATGCAATCATCCCGCCGCTTGCGCTGGACGGCCCGGTTCTGTCGATAAGGAGGTTTGGCATTGATCCCCTGAAGATGTCTGATATCCTGGCATTCGGCACTCTGACCCAGAACATGGCGAAGATACTCGAGGGTCTCGTAAAATCAAGGTTGAATGTCCTGATTTCAGGGGGCACCGGCACGGGAAAGACTACTCTTTTGAACATCCTTTCGGAGTACATCCCCGGAGATGAGAGGATTATAACGATCGAGGACTCGGCAGAACTGCAAATGAAGCAGGAACATGTTGTGAGACTGGAGACACGGCCGCCGAATATCGAAGGCAGGGGACAGGTGACCCAGAGGGACCTTGTCCGGAATTCCCTCAGGATGAGGCCTGACAGGATAATCGTGGGCGAGGTCAGGGGAGGCGAGGCCCTTGACATGCTCCAGGCAATGAATACAGGCCACGACGGCTCCCTTTCAACGCTTCATGCAAACACTGCGAGGGACGCACTGGCACGGCTGGAGACAATGGTGCTCATGGCAGGCATGGACCTCCCGGAAAGGGCTATCAGGGAGCAGATATCATCGGCAATACATGTCGTCGTGCATTTGTCGAGAATGGCTGATGGTTCAAGGAAGATTGTTAATATCTCCGAGCTGACCGGGATGGAAGGTCCGACCATTGTTATGCAGGATATCTTCAAATATGAAAGAAAAGGCGTGGACAAGGACGGCAGGGTTATCGGTGAGTTTGCTCCGACCGGTGTAAGGCCCTGGTTCCTGGAAAAATTCAGGGTTTCAGGGATTGATATAGCGCCGCATATGTTTGAGAGGACATAAATGACGGCTTTGCTCATAATAGTTGGTTTGGTTTTTATGGCAGCCCTGCTCGGGTTAATTGCCCTCTACATGAGTTATGCTGCTGTAAAGGCATCTCCAACCTATGAACTCAGGAAGCGCCTGAGGAAGATGGCAATAGAAAGAGAGTTCGGACTGCCTCCTGATATACGTCTGGAAATCATGGGCGAAATGACACCGCTGGATAAGGCCCTCTATAAACTTCCATTTATTAGGAAACTCCATGCGTCCCTTGACAAGGCAGGCCTCAAGATGGATGTGAAACTATTTATTCTTATGCTTTTGTTTATTGCAGGTGCCGGCTTTGTCATCGGAGCCGCTTTGCAGAGAGGGATAATCCCTGCTCTTCTTGTCATGCTGTTTTTTCTTGCAATCCCGTTCATCTTTCTGCATTTCAAAAAACAGCAGAGAATCGTGCAGTTTACCAATCAGTTTGCAAATGCCCTTGACATGATGTCACGTTCACTCAAGGCAGGTCATTCGCTCGCCTCGGCCATTCAGCTGATCGGAACAGAGATGGCAGAGCCTGTAGCAGGTCTTTTCAGGTCAGTCTATGAAGAGCAGACATACGGGCTTTCACTGAGAGATGCCTTTTCGAATATGATAGAGCGGATGGATACACCTGACCTCAGGTTTTTCGTGACGGCTGTAAGCATATACAGGGAGATCGGCGGGAACCTCTCGGAGATACTCGAGAGGCTTGCCCATACCATACGGGAACGGATAAAGATAAAGAGGCAGGTGAGGGTCTACACGGCGCAGGCAAGGCTTTCAGGCTATATCCTGGCAGCAATGCCGGTTGTTGTGGCAGTGTTGGCCTATTTTTTTGCCAACGATTATATTATGGAGCTTTTTAAAGTCAAAATAGGGATAATGTTTGTCGTTGGTGCGGTTGTTTTACAGGTCATCGGCTTTTTTGTTATAAGAAGGATTATTAATATAAGGATTTGATGGGAGTATAGATAGAACAACCCCTCCCAAACCTCCCCCCCTTGAGGGGGAGATAAGGTGGGGGGAAGGGAATAATATGCCAATAATTGTTATTACAGCTCTGGTATTTATAGCAATAGCATCAATCCTGCTCTTCGTTATATATGTAGCCCTGCCGAAAAAGACGGTTGTAGAGGAAAGGATCGAGAGCATGACCCCCCGCGTTGATGAAATGATCTTTGCTGAGAAACCCCCTACGAGATTGCAGATATTCCTGGGCAGGCTGGGAGCACACGTCCCGATGAGACACGAGGATATGGGGAAATACCAGAAGATGTTTATTGCTGCCGGGATGAAGCACGAAAGGGTCCCCATATTTATGGGTTTCAAATTGCTCTTGCTCATAGCACTTCCGGCAGGGTACCTCTTCCTTTATGGTATCCCGGTAGAGGAAGACCCCATGGTACGGGTACTTATGGCGGTTGGCCTTGCAATAGTGGGGATTTGGGTTCCGAACTTCTGGCTGAGACACAAGTTGAATGCAAGGAGAACGCAGATATTCCATGACCTCCCGGATTTGCTTGATCTCATGACAGTCTGTGTAGAAGCAGGGTTAAGCATGGATGCTGCGATGATCAAGGTATCTGAAGACGAGCAGTTCAAGAAAGGACCTTTGGCGCATGAATTGAAGATAGCGCTACAGGAAACCCGTGCCGGCAAGCCGAGGCTTGAAGCTCTCAGGGATATGGGTGAACGCTCAATGGTTGATGATCTCAAGGCATTTGCAGCAATGCTTATTCAGACAGAACGTTTGGGTACGAGCCTTGCCCAATCGCTCCGGATTTTCTCTGATTCCCTGAGGACCGAGCGAAGGCAGATAGCCGAGGAGGCTGCTGCAAAAACAACCATAAAGCTAATATTCCCCCTCGTATTATTCATCTTCCCTGCTTTGCTTGTTGTATTACTCGGCCCTGCAATCTTAAGGATCATGGCATTCTTTAAAGACCTTTAAAAGGAGGGAAAGGTGGATATTAATACTATTCTATTGCTGGTAATAGCAATAGAGCTCGCTCTGATTTATACCAAACTGAAGAGATAGAGGCAGAGGACAAGAATCTCTTTCATGGAGCAGATGATAATTTATAGCTCCGGGCAGTGCTCCGGAGCTTTTTTTTGAGGATGAAAATTGATGGCCCTTTCACGAATTATATGGATATAACGAATCCCTCCACCTTGAGGGGAAAGGGATATTCAAAAGGAAGATTTATTTTCCCCTTTGATACGAATAAATCCCTCTCCCTTGAGGGGAGAGGTTAGGGAGAGGGTGTTTGATGAATAATCTCCATAGACATTTCTCAGCTAAAGCACTCCGGAAGGAATCTACGGATACTGAAAGGTTATTGTGGAAATTTCTGAGAGCAAAAAAAATGGAAGGATACAAGTTCAGGAGGTAGGAACCTATCGGCAGATACGTCGTGGATTTTATATGTCAGGAGAAACTGTTAATAATAGAGGTTGACGGTGGTCAGCATTCAGTAGAGAGGGAAAGGGATAAAGAAAGAGACAGTTGGCTCGAGGGGCAGGGATACAAGGTATTGCGATTCTGGAACAATGAAGTTTTAACAAATACTGAAGGAATATTAGAAGTAATACGGGATAATTTAACACCCTCCCCTTAATCCCCTCCCCTCAAGGGAGGGGTAAAGGAGGCGGAAATCCCACAATGCAGGAGATGTGAGAAAAGCTTCCTTAGAGGAAGTTAAATAAAAATCAAAATGTATTCCTCCCCCTTGAGGGGGGAGGTAAGGAGAGGGTGGAAGAAAGAAGAGCTCCCTTAGATAATCAGAAAATAAGTTAACTGTTCACCCTTGTTGGGAGTGGGGTTGAATAGTCTATATACAGACAATCATTGTAGCCTGTGTTTTGGCATTTGAGGTTATATGACAGAAAAAAAAGACTCTAAGGCATACTGGTTTTTACCTTCCTTTGCGGATGTAATATTCATAATCATTATTGGCCTTGTTTTACTAGGTGAGGGGAATCTCCTGGGCGATGCTGACACAGGCTACCACATCAGGGCAGGGGAATATATCATCGATAACCTGAAAGTCCCCCACCATGACATATTTTCTTTCATACAACCCCCTATACCATGGACAGCCCACGAATGGCTCAGCGAAGTTATCTATGCCCTCGTGCATAATGTCTCGGGCCTAAGCGGAATTGTTATCATCCATGCTCTTGTCATTTCAACAGTTTTTCTCCTCCTCTTCAGGTTCATGAGGTCCTCCGGCATCAGCATCCTTGTGAGTGCATTGCTCGTGGCTCTTGCCGTATCTGTCTCGACCATCCACTGGCTTGCAAGGCCACATATTTTTTCGATGCTTTTTACACTGATCTGGTACATCATCCTCGACACCTACCAGTACAGGAAAAAGAATTATTTGTATATCCTCCCGCTTTTGATGCTTTTATGGGTCAACCTCCACGGGGGGTTCCTTGCCGGTTTTCTGCTCTTTGGAATTTACATAACGGGAAACCTGCTCAAGGTTATTTTCAGTACAGAAGAAAGGCATGAGGCAAGGGGCCGGCTAAGGATGCTCCTCCTGTTTACTGCTCTGACTATGGGCGTTTCCCTTCTGAACCCTAAGGGATACGACATCCTGCTTTTCCCTTTCAGGCTCACGGCAAACAAGTTCATTATGGACCATGTAACAGAATTCCTCTCGCCGAATTTTCACACGGCACTGAGATTTGAATACATGCTCTTGTTGATGATCTTAATTTTCGGGATCTCAAAGCTCAGGCTGAATCCTATTGAGGCCATGCTCGTCCTACTTTTTACCCATATGTCCTTGTACTCCGCACGGTATATCCCTCTTTACGCTATTATTCTCTGTCCTGTCATCGGAAAGCGGATAGACCATCTTCTGGAAGAAATAAAAGACAGGAGGATTGTCAAAAGATTCCTTGTTATCTCAGAGAGGACCGGAAGGACGGATTCACTGACAAGGTGGAACTTATGGTCTTTTGCCGCAGCAATAATGACGGGTTTTTTCCTATTCACAGGAAAGGTTGAATTCGGCTTCGATGAAAAGAAACTCCCTGTCGATGCCGTCCAATTCATTAAGAAGGAGAAGATACCGGGCAATATGTTTAACAACGATGAGTTCGGCGACTACATCATCTATGCAGCATGGCCTGAGTACAAGGTGCTTTTTGACGGAAGGTCTGACATGTATGGCGTTGAAAGGATGAAGAAGTATTTCAAGGTAATACGGCTGGAACAGGGGTGGGACGAGGTCCTTAATGAATATGACATAAACTGGTTTATTTATCCCGCAAAGTCCGCACTTTCAACCTTTCTTCTTCAGAGGAATGACTGGAAACTCATTTATGCTGATAAGGTAGCGAATATATTTGTGAAAAACACTCCGGCAAATCAATATCTGATACAGAAATACCCGGATGTCAAACCGGTTATTGTCACAGATGAAGAAGATAGAGATACATGAAAAGACTTGGATATTATATTCGCAGACCCGGTTATTTTTTATCAATTGCTTACTACGATGTCCCTCTCAGACTGATTCTGGGCATACTGGCCATAAAACTTCTGTTTTTTACCTATATAACAGGACATCAGCTTGAGATCTTTTTTGCATCGTTCGGGATTCTCATGGCAGTCTCCTCTTTTTCATTATTGATAAAAAGAAATGTTTTAAAGTTTTTGTATCTTTATTCTATAAATGTATTATTCTCACTTAGTTTGTTAGTTCATTCACTTTATCTTAAATATTTCGACGACTTTGCATCTCTATACTATCTTAAGCAGATACACCAGGTTGTAGCTGTCAGTGACGTTATACTTGGAATGGTTGGCAAAGAATTGTTGTTCATTGTTGATTTGATAGTGTTGCCTTTTCTCTTCTGCAGATTTAAAAAAGCAACCACTTACTCAATCCAGGATAAACTCAAGGCCGTTATTATGTTGATTTTACTCTGCCCGATTTTAAATATGTATCCCATTATGTATCACATGCGAACTTCGGATAACTTTTTCAAATCTGTTTACCACAGAGGTGGCTTCGTTAGATATACAGGGATCATTGTTTATCAGATTGTTGACTTATATTATGTGTTGTTAACACAGAAACAGAAAATGCAAATTTTACCATCTGATGTGCAGTTGGTAACGGATTGGAAGAGGCAGGACATACAAGAGACGGATAAAAAGTTAACCGGGACTGGAAAAGGGAAAAATCTGATAGTGATCCAGGTAGAATCTTTGCAGAATTTTGTTATCGGAAGAAGTCACCATGGGAAAGAAGTAACACCAAACCTGAACCGACTGGCTAAGGAAGGAATTTATTTCAATAATATCTATGACCAGACCGCCGCCGGTAATTCTTCTGATGCTACATTTCTTGCAAACTGCTCGCTGTATCCTTCACGAAAGGGAGCTGTTTCATTCCTATATCCACAGAACGATTTCTTTTGTATGCCGAAGGTACTTGAAGAATCTGGTTATACTTCAGCAGTCATGCACGCATATAAAAAGAGTTTCTGGAATAGTGATATATTCGAGAGAAGCATAGGATTTAAATATCAGTTTTACGAAGATTCATATGTTATTACAGATAGACTAGGAGGAAAATTAAAAGGGTTAAGTGACAAATCATTTTTCTTGCAGAGCATGGGACAAATAAAGCAAATACCAACACCGTTTTATGTTTTCTTAAGAACCTTGTCCACACATGCGCTTTTTGATCATATTACAAAAGATATTGATGATTTTCCTTTAGATGATCTGGAAGGTGAATTAATAGGAGATTATATACGTGCTATGCACTATGTCGATTCTGCAATCGGGGAGTTCTTGGAAAAAATAAACAAAAACAATTTAGCATCAAATATGATGATAGTAGTCTATGGCGATCATCGTGCACGGCTGCCATCGCAAGAGATGAAACGAATAGGGGTATACGATATGAGCGAGAAGAGAAAAATTCCATTAATTATTTATATTCCGGATAAAAAATTAGATATTGAAAGCGATACCATCGGGGGGCTTATTGATGTTGCGCCGACTTTATGCAATATTCTAGGAATAGATATTTCTCACAAACTTTTCATGGGAAGAGACTTATTGAACAGTCGTGAAAGTTTTGTCATTTTTCGGGATGGCTCATATATGAGCGAGAACAATTCTATAGACAGAACTTCAGCTCTTGAACAACTTAAGGTATCCGATTTAATTTTAGAGAAAGACATGGTTCATATTATCTCAACTAAAGGGCGGGGCAACCTCTAAGAACATGAGAAGAGGAGTATATTTATATGGTAAAGAGATAGGTTAAATAATGTGTAAACGAGAAGCCTTGGTTATTGGGCAAAATAGAATTAAAAATTATTCTAAACACAGATATAATTAGAGTGAAATCTCAAATAGTCCATCCATTTTTATTTGCTGTTTTTCCTATACTTGCACTTTATGCTCATAATATTGATCAAACATCTTTTGAGTCTTTATTATGGCCTCTGATGATAGTTCTTTTGTTTGCTGCCGGACTTTTTATGCTTTTGAGATACTGCCTCTCAGATGCTGGAAAGAGTGGACTAATTGTTAGCTTGATAATGGTATTATTTTTTACATACGGTCATATTCATGCACAAATTTTAGAATGGATTTCAAAATATTTTTTCTATAAAGCTGATTTCAAAGTTATCAACTACGCAGCAAGGGCTGACATTGCAATTCACATTCTTCTATTAATATTATTTATTGTTATTTTGAAAAAACTAATAACTATTGTCAGAAAAAAAACATTCTCCATTAGAGTTACACATTATTTAAACACCGTCTCATTATTTTTAATTGTTATTAACCTATCTTATATAATTTTTTACACTGCCAAAGCAGAAAAATATGAATACAGACATGATAGTAGAGTCAAAACGTCCTATATAAGAGAGACAAGTCAGAAACCCGATATTTATTATATTATCCTAGATGGTTATGCAAGAGGAGATATCCTTAAGGAGTTTTATGGTTTCGACAATAGTGAATTTCTTGATTATTTGAGAAGGAAGGGATTTTTTATAGCAGATAAAAGTTATAGTAACTACGCCTGGACTTTCTTATCGCTTCCTTCGTCACTTAACTTAAAGTACATAAATTATTTGTCCGATACTGCCGGTAAATTGTCAAATGATCTAAGAATTCCTTATGAAATGATTAAAAATAACTACGCTGCTAATTTCCTTAAGAAAAGAGGATATCTTTTTGTACACTTTAATTCTACTTGGGGAGCAACCTTAAGAAACAGATATGCAGATGTACAGGTATCATATAAAAAAGGACTTTTTAATGATGAGTTCATTAGAGTTCTTACTAAGACAACTATATTAAAAGTAATAGATTCTTTTATTATTGAAAACCTTGCAGAAGTCCATTTAAATGCATTCAGAAAACTAGAAGAAATTCCCGAAATCAAAGAACCTACTTTCACTTTTGTACACATGATTTTGCCACATCATCCATATATATTCGATAGGCATGGAAATATTAAAAGCCCCCCTACGATGCTTAATCAATTTACACTCGGAAAATGGGAAATGAAAGACGAATACATTGATCAGCTTATATTTGTAAATAAAAAGACCGAAGAAGTTATAGGCAAAATTATAGAAAGGTCTGAAATACCGCCTATTATTATTATTCAATCAGACCATGGTCCACAGATTTTAACGGCAAATACTGGAGTGAAAGAATATGTGAGGGCTAGGATGAGTATCTTAAATGCTTATTATCTACCGGAAGGTGGAAATAAAATGCTATACCATTCGATCTCACCTGTAAACACGTTCAGGGTAGTCTTTAATTATTATTTTCAATCGGAATTTGAGTTACTTGAAGATAATGCATACTTCTCGAAAATGGAACAGCCATATAATTTTTTGAAGATGAATTTGTGAGAATGTAATGAATATGACTCTGAGAGCAACGAGAGGGCTCTATTCCACGATAAAATGCGAAAATACTGTTAATAGTAAACGGCGAATAACAAGGATGGCCTTTGAATAGAATGAAGGCATGCAATTTAAAAACCGGTTCAGAGATGTCGACTAATGTAGCTTTGGCAGATAGTATGTTCAGGCGTATGAAAGGGCTGCTTGGAAGAAATGAGTTGGAAAGAGGAGAGTCCCTCTGGATCAAACCATGCAATTCTGTACACACGTTCTTTATGAAATTCCCGATAGATATTCTTTTCCTGAACAGGAAGAACCAAGTAGTGGCTGCAATAAAAAATATGAAGCCAAACCGTTTGACACGTCTATATCCTAAGTCAGTCAGTGTACTTGAATTGCCTGCCGGTACCATTGAGGCAACATCAACAGAAGTAGGGGACGAGATCACATTTATATAATAAAAATCCAAATGACAAATATTTGGCTTGCAGGCTTGACAGCTTGCCAGCTGGTAAGCTCCAAGCATTGGTGCTAATTATATGGAGGCAGATGGAGCAGAGTCAAGAAAAGACTTTGTTCATAAAATTGCTCTCTGTAAAAAAGAGTTAAAAGAAACGAAACATTGGCTGAGAATGATTGCAAAGGCAAATCCGCAAATTGATTGTGAAAATTTATCTAAAGAAGCACATGAATTAGCGTTAATATTCTCTTCGATTATTTTGTCAAATAATAAGAAAATCGATAAAATGCAAAAAAAGAGAAATAAAAATTTGATATCGTTTTGATATATGTGAAATTGGTTCTTGAAATAATTTTATTTGGATTTTGGACTTTGAAATTTAATACTTTATCTGGTATTTATGCGACAGGATAAGACAGATAATTTCTTTTTGCCTGCATCATTTTTTCTTATCACTGTCATTTCACGCATCCCGTTTACAAGCAGATACCTCTATCATATGGATTCTGTCCAGTATGCTTTGGCTCTTGAAGAATATAATATTACCGTTCACCAGCCGCATCCTCCGGGTTATTTCCTCTACGTGATGTTAGGAAGGTTTTTAAATCTCTTCATTAAGGATGCAAATACTGCGTTTATCGTCATAAGCGTCTTCTTCAGCGGTCTTGCTGTAGTCGCTGTTTATTATCTCGGCAAGGAAATCTTTAGTAAAAAGGCAGCGACTATCGCTGCCTTAATTGCGATGACCAGTCCCAACCTCTGGTTTCACGGCGAGGTAGCCCTCACGAATGCTGTAGAAGCATTTTTCAGTGCTTTTGTAGCACTGCTGTGCTGGAGGATCTATAAAGGAAGACATGAATATATCTGGCTTTCTGTTATTGTTCTTGCTCTCGCAGGAGGCATACGGCAGAATACGATGATTTTCCTTTTTCCTCTCTGGCTTTTTTCAATGAAAGGGGTGCCGTTACGAAAGACCATTGCATCACTTGGCCTGCTTGCGGTCTGTTGCCTTCTATGGTTCCTTCCGATGATATACATGACGGGTGGGTGGAATGTCTACCGGGAGGCATTCAGGGAACTCTGGCTGTTTAATACAGGGAATGTCTCTGTATTTGAAAAGGGGTGGGCTACGTTCAGGATATTTTCATCCTGCCTCGCACGTTTTTCCGTATATGGTGCCGGGGGCGGAATTTTTGTTCTCATCCTTGCAGCATACTCCCTGATAAGAAAGAAAAGGATTAAATTACTGGATAAGGGTAAGGTCGCATTTTTATCTTTATGGATACTGCCTTCTTTCTTCTTCTTTCTTTTAATTTTTATCCATCCTTCTAACCCGGGATACGTCCTTGTTTTCATGTCGGCACTCTTTATTCTTACCGCCCTGTCGATAGATTTTATAGGCACTGACCTGAAAGAGATTATAAGAAGAGATGTCTCCATTTATATTGCAGGTATTGTCATTGCCATGAACATAGTTATGTTTTTCTCTTCGAGCTATCTGACCTCATACCGTGAGATCAGAACCCATGACAGGAACCTTTCAATAATGTTCGATGGTATTAAAAAGAACAACCCGTCCAAAACAGCAATCTTTATTCTCCCCTACTCTTTCTACGGTTACAGGCATATCATGTATTATCTTCCCCAATACAGGGTTTATCAGGTCGATGTTAGGTTTGCTCCGACAGGAGAGGTCAGGAAGACATTCTGGGGAGAGGAAGGGAAGACTTTCCTGGCAGAAACGATTACCCTGCCGGAAAGATTTGATACGTTTATCATACCATTGATAGCAGGAGATAAAGATAAGGTGTCGGGAATTGAGGATGTCAGTCTTGAGCAGCTAAAACCTGTAGATATGTATTTAGCTTATGGAAATATATCTCTCATAAAGGATATATTCCCTGAATTGAGTATACAATAGAAATACATTAAATTTTGGGCTCATCGCGCAATCGAGTGCTAGAGATTCTTATTAAAATGCTTGCATAAATATACCCCCCTTTAGAAAAGGGGGGTGAGGGGGGGATTTGAAAATTCACATGAATAGATATGCTTTCCTATAATAAAAATCTGAAGCACATATCAAGAAATCTAAGAAAAAACATGACAGATACAGAGATGGTGCTATGGTCAAAACTAAGGGGGAAGCAATTAAAGGGATTACAGTTTTACCGGCAGAAGATAATAGGCAACTATATCGCAGATTTTTATTGTCCGAAAGCAAAGCTGGTTATAGAGGTAGATGGCGGACAGCATTACAGTTCTGAAGAAAGAGAAAAAGATAAGAGGAGAGATGACTATATGATAAGAGCGGGAATACCCGTTTTAAGGTTTTCAGATAAAGAGGTATTGGCAAAGATCGGTTCATTTTTAGAAAAGATATGGAGTAGGATATGATTAATAAAATCTCCCTTTACCCCTCTTTGCCAAAGAGGGGAATAGAAGATTAAATGACCCACTCGATTACACGAAGACCCAAATTTTGTTTTACATTTGCCTCAGCGAATCTGCTGGGGCGGAATAAGAAGCGAGTCTCAAAGGTAGTAATGGGGGAGCAGAAATGCAGAACCTTTTGAAAATACTGGATTCCGGCTTAAGGACTGCCGGAATGACAGTGAACAAACATTAGTTTATATACAAGAAATAAATAGAGCTTGTATTAAAATTCCTTACCCGAACCTTTTCCTCTACGAGTCATGGACAGCCAGGGGAGAGGACAGTATATACCCCTCCCTTGAGGGTCGAAGACTCGCCGAGGAGAGGAGGGGCTGGGGAAGGTGTTAGAATGTGGACTTTATATACAGACACTAAGAGAAAAAAATGATAAATAATAAAACTAATACCTTTTCCTTCAAAAAAGACATCGTCAGTTTCTTTCTACTTGCCCTTACAGCAACCTATTGCACCATCCCTCTTTTTTTTCATCATGGCCTACCTTTAATAGATGATATGAGCTTCCACGTATTCCAGGCAGGTCAATTTACCCGGTCCCTCCAGGAAGGTATTTTCTACCCCAGGTGGATAGCGGATTTTAACAACGGTTACGGCAGTCCCAATTTTGTCTTTTATTCACCCCTGAGCTACTATTTCGTATCAGCCATAACGATTTTTACCCGTTCATTGACCGCGTCAATGATCATGACTATCTGGTTCAGCTTTTTTCTTTCCGGTATCACAATGTATATAACTGCCAAAAAGATGTTCGGATGGCCCGCGGGCCTTATAACAGCAATTATCTACCAGATTTTGCCGTATCATTTGTTTAATCTTTATGTCCGAGGCACATTTGCGGAACTATTCGCATTTATATGGTTACCTTTGATTATATTGTCTCTCTACAAGATTATGGAATCCAGAAACCCTAAACCTGCTGCAATGATTGGTTTGAGCGTATCGTATGCCGGGCTGATATGCACCCATCTTGTATCTGGATACATGTTTACATTCATTATCAGTGCATATCTTGTCTATAACTTTTTCCTCTTAAAAGAGAAGAAGAGAATTATTAGACCAATTTTTTCGGTTATATGCGGCCTTGGAATGTCATCAGTATATCTCCTTCCCGTTATTTTTGAAAGGAAGTTCGTACAGATTGACTATATAGTTACCTGTAGTGTCGGCGATTATAAGAAAAACTTTTTATTCATGTTAGATAAGTTTCAGGAAGGACTCAGAAAATTCTACATCCCTTTGCATACCATAGTTGCTTTAGAAATATTGCTCTTTCTTGTTATAGCAGTGTTCATAACTAAGAACAGACAAGTATTATTGCATAGTAAACAGCATAAACATTTCATATTCTTGTTCCTCGTAGCCTTTTTCCTTATGACACCATTATCAAGGCCGGTATGGGATATTGTCCCCGGATTTTCGTTTCTTCAGTTCCCGTGGCGCTGGGTTTCGATAACAGAGTTGTCGCTCTGTTTCCTTATTGGATATATCTTCGCGCATAAAGACGGGACTGTCTTAAAATCGATAAGATTAAAAAAGGTGACCATTTATCTTCTAATTATACTTTTCCTGGCGTCGTCAGCGCTTATCTGGAAGAGTTCGATTATTCCGGATTCACTTATAAAAAAGATTGTCAGGCCTGAGGAGATAAGAAATTTTATCATACCTTATGAATATACCCCCGTCTGGGTAAACGACGTTAAAACAATATCAACGGAAACAGACGATGACAGGGTCTCCGTTATTTCCGGTGAAGCATCGATTGATATAGAAGAATGGCAAGCTGAAAAAAGAATCATCAATATAAAAAGCACCTCTGATGTTTTAGTGAGAATCTCAACATTTTATTTCCCCGGATGGGAAGCAATACTTGATGGCGAAAAAACCCCCGTTAAGATAGAACAGGGAACAGGCGCAATGCTCATCGTTATTCCAAAAGGTAGGCATAAGCTTGTATTGCGATTTGAAGATACCCCTGTAAGATACTACTCGAAAATCATCTCTCTTATATTCTTTGTGATAAGTACTTTATTTATAGTATTCCATCAAAAGACCATGATGGGAAAAAAATTGTCCGGATAAGTGCTTATGAATAATAGAAAATATTCCACTTTCAGTATTCTGTTTTTATTCACATTGGCTGCCTTTATAATGCATAGACAGCTTATCGTACCGGGTTATTTTTGTGTTCATGCAGAGGATACCTATGCATTTACTAGCAGAGGCTGGCAGTTTGTTGAGGCCTTGAAAGAAGGGATAATCTATCCGAGGTGGGCTTATCTTAATTTTTGGGGTTACGGGAGCCCTGCATTTATCCTGTATCCTCCTCTTGGCTATTATTTCACAGCATTTTTCAGTTTGTTCACCAGCTCAGTAATAACGGCAATGAATCTCACAAAATTTTTAGCCCTATTCCTGTCCGGCACAGGAATGTTTTTTCTTGTCAGGGAATTCTATTCTGAGAGGGTTGCTCTTCTGACAGCTTCTTTCTCTGTTATATTCCCTTATACAATTTTCCAGTTTTATTTGGTTGGAACCTTTTATGCAATAGTTTCCATTATGTGGTTCGCTCCTATCATCCTTTTCACCTATAGGTACATGAAGGGAAAAAGCTATAAAAATGTTATCTATGCCGGCTTATGCTATGGAGGGCTCATTCTAACACACTTGATTAATGCCTATATGTTCACATTTGTACTAGGAGCGTTTATAATCTATATGTCCATAATAAACAAGAGATTGCGTGACGTTATGCTTATCCCTCTAATTATCGGACTTGGTTTTCTTATCTCATCAGCATACACCGTGCCGATTATTTTTGAAAGACAGTTCCTCAATCTCGATGAATTTATAGGAGAAGGAAGCAAAAGCGGTTTCATTTATGATTTCCGCAATTTCTTTATTCTGCCTAATATGGCAGGTAAATTTTCCTCAGGTCACCTCTGGAATGCATTCTACCATATATTTGTATCCTATGTTTTCCTGTTTTGTATTCTTATCGCCTTATTTGCTCTTCAGGTGTACAAGGCAAAGAATATTGTGACAATGCGGCATGTAAATAATGTAAACAAGTTTTTCATAGTAACAGCTTTATTCACCATATATTTATTATTTGGCATATCAGCCTTCATGTGGGAAATCATTCCTTTTTTCAAATATATCCAATTCTCACATAGGTGGTTAAATATAACGACATTTGCTGTTGTTTTCTTATTTGCTGTTATTCCTTGGTCTCTCAGGAACGCGCATACAACAAGAAAAGAACGCAATGTATTGATTGTTATATTGGTTCTCATAGGTATTACAACTTTTTCCCTAAATTATAAATATATACGGTTTGCACCGGTCTTTAAAGAGCAGGAGCTTATACCAGTAAAGACTCCTCATTGGTACAGAGTTGACATGCCGAGTTTTGTGAATATAGAAAGCATTGATAAGGAGGATGCCCTTAGAGAGAAGGTTTCTATAATGTGCGGCGAGGGTGAGATTGAAATTACAAAATGGGCTTCTGCCGAGAGGGTTATTGAAATAACGGTATATGAGCCACTTACCATAAGGATAAGAACGTTCAATTTTCCCGGCTGGAAAGCATATGTAGATGATATGCAAACTGCGGTACAAACAGAAAAAGGGTCGGGAGCAATGCTTATTGACATTCCTCAAGGGAACCATAAGCTCGTATTAAGATTTGAAGATACACCAGTGAGGTATTATTCGAAGCTTCTATCGATGGTATCTCTAGTCTGTGTTATTACATTGATATTGTTTCTTAAAGGAAAAAATGAATTGTAAACAATTAGTTAGCTGTCTCAAAATAATATGAACATTCTATTAGAAACCCTCACCGTTGCCATCCCCTCTCCTCGGTGAGTCTTCGATCCTGGAGGGAGAGGATTAGGGTGAGGGTGATGGAATCTAAGTCTATTTTCTTGTGAGACTTTTAATAAATATGACATGGTATAAAAGAAGACATGGAATAGGATGCCCTCTTTCATGAAGGGGCTTTGGAGGAATTACGGAAAAAAAAGACAGAAGATATACAATTTTTAGTATCCTCTTTTTGTTTTTCCTTGCGGCACTGATAATGCTCAGGCAGCTTGTGACAGAGGGTTATTTTTCATGTATTACAGAAGATGCCTATACATTCACAAGCTGGGCATGGCAGTTTGTTGAAGCTCTCAAGGAGGGAATACTATATCCAAGATGGCTCTCTCTTAATTCATGGAGTTACGGAAGTGCTACATTTATCTTCTATTCACCGCTTGCGTATTACATAGTAGCATTTTTCAATGTGTTCACAGGATCAATAATAACGGCGATGAACATAACGAAATTTATGGCCCTGTTCATTTCAGGTGCCGGCATATTTTTTCTTGTAAGGGAGTTTTATCCAAAGAAGATAGCATTGTTGACATCTTCACTATATATTGTATTCCCTTACAATATTTTTCAGTTCTATTTCGTAGGAACCTTTGCCTCAACAGTTTCTATTATATGGTTCTCTCCGATTATCCTGTTCACATACCGTTACACGAGAGATAGGAACTATAAATACATATTCTATACGGGCCTATGCTACGCAGGATTAATCCTGACTCACCTCATTAATGCATATATGTTTACCTTTGTACTTGCAGCATTTACAATCTATATATCAATAGCAAGGAAAGAAAATAATTTATCATTTAGTTTTCTTTTTATTATTACTATAGGATTCTTATTGTCTTCTGCTTATATAATACCAATTATATTCGAAAAACAGTTTGTTATGTTAAATTCACTTATATCGCATGATTATAATTATTCTTATTATTTTCTTTTCCCTGATATGACGTATATGTTCCCTCAAGGTAGTCTGTGGCCTGTCTATTACGAAACAATGTTATTCTTTTTTGTTTTCCTCTTTTTTCTTATTTTCATATCCCTTACTTGTATGGTCAGAATCAGTCAGATGAAAATCCTCTGGAGATCTCTTAGCATGGAGTACTTTTTTTTGATTATAGCTTTATGGAGTTTATTTTTATTATTGGGCATATCCAAGTTTATATGGGAGTATATCCCATTTTTCAAGTATATCCAGTTTCCTTATAGATGGTTGAATATAACTACATTTGCAGTTGTGTTTTTATCTGCGGTTATATTTTATACTCAGGATCATTATAATCAAATGAAAAACAGATGTAGTCTTTTTATTGTGCTATTTTTTTTGATATGCCTTATCCTTGACTACCGTTATATTACGACTGCACACATATTTACCGAAACATCACTTATACCAATAAAGCATATGCATTGGAATTATGAACAGCCTATATGGGTAAACCAAGAGAAGATTGATAAAGGTGAAGATGTTGCGCAGGGTGTCGAAATAAAAAAGGGTAAGGGAATCGCTGAAACTATGGCATGGAAGTCCGCTGAGCGGGTTATTCAGATAGAAGCTCTTACCACGGTTACTTTAAGGATAAGGACCTTTTATTTTCCGGGATGGAAGGCATATGTAAATAGCAAGAAGACGGAAATAAAAACAGAATATGGCACAGGAGCAATGATTATCAGTGTTCCTGAAGGTAAACATACCCTCTTGATAAGGTTTGAGGATACACCGGTCAGATATTATGCAAAACTCGTTTCGATAGTCACTCTTTTTATTTTAGTCGTGCTTTATGCGTTTACAAGAAAAAGTGATAAAAAAAGTAATCCCTAATACTTTTCATGTCTGAACATTCTGATAAAAATACAGGATTGCTGTTTATTGCCTTTCATCTTTTTATTTTTTTTATTTGTATTTATTTCCTTACTGCTTCCGGCCCAGGTTTTTACCATGGTTATGACCTCTGGCAATTGCGGCTTGAGGTAATGAAATCGATTGTAGAGAGATTCGACATTGCTGTCCCTGAAGGCATCGGAATTATAGGTACTGACGGCAGGGCCTATTCATTGGATAGTATTGGTTCAGCGCTCGTAGGTCTTCCCGTATACCTTGTCGCAAAAATTACCGGAATTCAACCTGAAATCGCCGTTTCAGCAATGAACCAGGTCTTCGGAGCTGGCACGGTTGTCCTTATTTTCCTTTTTTGTTTTTCTCTAAAGTACTCAATGAGAACATCATTAGTAGTTTCTCTATTCTATGGCCTGGGCACTATTGCATGGCCTCTTGCCAAGCAGCCCTTTGACCATACCATAGAGATATTCTTCATACTCCTGTCAGTATATCTTATGTATGTATATATAAAAAATAAAAAGATCTTTCTTCTTATACTTTCAGCCTTTTCCCTTGGACTTTCATTTCTGACAAGACCTACCTCTGTGCTTATTATGCCCCCATTATATCTTATGGTTATCATGTCCTATGATAATAAATTTTCATGGTTCGAGAGGGCTAGGCTTATAGGACGGAATAGTATTATATATGTTGTAGCTTTATTGCCATTTATGGGTATCTTCCTCTGGCATAATTATTACAGATTTGGCTCTATTCTTGAAACCGGATATTTATTAAAGGCAGAACGTCTTGGCATCAATTTTTTTACTGGCACTCCGCTTCTTACAGGCCTGAGTGGATTTCTAATAAGTCCGGGAAAGGGATATTTCTATTATTCTCCAATTGCGCTCCTTTTTTTCTTTTCTATACGGGCTTTTATTAAAAGACATTTTTGGCTCGGTATTTCCTTTATTTTTATAATAATATTCTATTTATTATTTCTTTCAAAGAATATCTACTGGCATGGTGACTGGGCATGGGGCCCGCGGTATCTACTTGTATTAACACCTTTTTTTATTATACCGGTTGCTGAAATATTTGATTCTAGTTTTTGGCAGAAGAAGTTCATGAAAATACTTGTATATTCTGTTTTTATAATAAGTATAATTATTCAGGTTGCTGCTGTATCAGTGGATTATCGAAAATACTTTTTTAATCTTTATATTGAGGAAGGAGTTGAATTCATTATTACAGAGGGGGAAGGAGTGCAGTCGATATATGAGCCACCATCTGAAATATACTTCGATTTGCGCAAATCGCCTATACTGGCACAATTTAGCTTTATCTATAACATAACGAAGAATATAGAAGACTATAATTATGTGCCAGTTTCGGAGAATGCTCCTATAGATTATCAAATAAAATCAAGCCCCTATATGAATACTTTCGATTTCTGGTGGCTTTATGAATATTATTTGGACAAGCGCTACTCAGGATTGTTTGTTGCTCTTCTTCTATTTTTTCTGTCTGTTTATACTGCTTTAAGATTATGGAATATTCATATTGATGATCAAGATGCCTGAAGACAGAAAAGATAAAAAAACGATTAGATTAATTGCGTTTAACCTTTTTATATTTTTTATCGCGATTTATCTTTTGACCGCCTCGGGTCTTAATTTCTATAACACCGATGCGGGCCAACTCAGGTTCGAGGTAACGAGATCAATTGTCGAGGAGTTCGATGTCTCTATTAAACAGGGTGTTGTCGGCTTAATTGGACCTGACGGGAGGAAACATTCTTGGCTTGGAATAGGTTCAGCCATATTGGCAATTCCTTTTTATATGATCGGGAAAGTAGTTAGTATACCACCAGAAAATGCAATCTCATTGATGAACCAAATTTTTGGTGCTGTAACTGTTATTCTCATTTTTCTTTTTTCCACCACTCTGTGTTATTCAAAAAGAGCCTCTCTTCTCATTTCGATATTCTATGGCCTTGGCACAATGGCATGGCCGCTGGCAAAGCAGCCTTTTGATCATACTATTGAAACCTTTTTTATACTTTTGTCTGTTTATTGCTTGTACCAATATCTCAATAGAAGGAAATTTTTATTTCTTGTTTTTTCATCCTTTTCGCTCGGTGTAGCTTTTATCACTCGAGCGACGTCGATACTTATTGCCCCCGCACTGTTTATTATTATGTTTTTCTATCAGATAAAAGAAAACGATTTAAAAATGACTATAAGAAATGTAATAAGAGATATCATTTTGATTTCTTTATTTTTTTCCCCCTTTTTATGTCTAAGTCTCTGGTATAACTACTATCGTTTTAGTTCCATCTTTGAGACAGGGTATCGGTTAATAGCGGAGCGTGCCGGGATTAGCTTATTTACGGGTACATCATTCCTTACAGGACTCAGTGGATTGCTAATTAGCCCTGGTAAAGGCTATTTCTATTACTCTCCAGTAGCTATACTATTTTTCTTTTCAATTAAGTCTTTTATGAAGAGACATGTTTGTCTTGGAATATCATTTGTTTACATAATGATATCCTATCTTTTGTTTTTCTCAAAATATTTTTACTGGCACGGTGATTGGGCATGGGGTCCCCGCTATCTTCTTGCTTTAACCCCATTTTTAATTATTCCGATAGCCGAGATATTTGATTTAAGTTCCTGGAAGAAGAAGTTCATGCGAGTAGTTATATATTCTATTTTTACTGTAGGTTTAGTAATTCAAATTGTAGCCGTATCGGTAGACTTTCAGAAATATTTTGTGAATTCACAGTTTGAAGAAAAAGTAGAGTTTATTGAGATATATGGACATGGAGTTACATCAGGCTTCCAGCCTCCTTCCGAAATATATTTCGATTTGCATATGTCACCCATACTGGCGCAGGTTAAATTTATCTACACAATAGCTAAAGAGATACAGGATTACAGATATTTGAAGCAACCTAATGATATTAGTAAGCCTGAGAAGGCAACGCAATTGCTTTTTATGAATACTTTTGATTTCTGGTGGATCTACAAATATTATGTAAATGGAAGCCATTCAGGATTTATTAGTGTACCATTGCTTATTTTATTATCAATATATTCAGGTCTAAGATTGCTTAAATTGACAAGAAGATTTTGAATATAATATGACCAAAGAAGATTACCTAGATTACGACTTGGAATTAAGCGAACATAAGAGATTTAAGTTTGCAGGTATCCGGTTTTTAGTAGTCCCCATTTAAACGGGGGCTACTATGCAATGTTGTTTTTTCTATTATATATGGTTATATATTATTAGGCTCTTATAATATTCTTGGAATCTTTTTTTAAATTATCGTTTGAAAATTAGGTAAACACAGGCATTTTAATACAACTAATCAAGACTTATGAAAAATTATCCTAGAAAGAGAATTTTAGTTACAGGTGGGGCAGGATTTATTGGGTCTCATTTATGTGAAAGGCTTCTTAATGAAGGTCATGAGGTCCTGTGTGTAGACAATTTTTATACTGGAGGACGTTCAAATATTGCACATCTCATATCAAATCCCTATTTTGAAGTTTTAAGACATGATATTACGTTCCCTCTATATGTAGAAGTTGACGAAATTTATAACCTTGCATGCCCAGCTTCACCAATTTATTATCAATTAGATCCAGTACAAACTATTAAAACGGCAGTCCATGGTGCAATAAATATGCTTGGAATTGCCAAGAGATTAAAAATAAAAATTTTTCAGGCATCAACTTCTGAGGTGTATGGGAACCCTAATATCCATCCGCAACCTGAGACATATTGGGGGAATGTAAACCCTATCGGATTAAGGTCTTGCTATGATGAAGGAAAACGTTGTGCTGAAACGCTTTTCTTTGATTATTATCGACAACACAAGCTAAAAATAAAAGTAGCGAGGATTTTTAATACATATGGCCCAAAGATGTATCCAGATGATGGTCGAGTTGTCAGTAACTTTATAGTACAGGCATTGAGAGGACAAGATATCACTGTTTTTGGAGATGGGAGACAAACAAGAAGTTTTTGCTATGTAGATGATATGATCGATGGCATCATGAAACTTATGAATAGTTCTAATGACTTTGTGGGCCCAGTAAATCTTGGAAATCCAGACGAGTTTTCAATCCACGAACTTGCTAAGATAGTTACTAAGCTAACAAGATCAAAATCAGTAATTACTTTTAAACCACTCCCACTGGATGATCCTATACAACGAAAGCCGGATATTTCACTTGCAAAGAGAAAGTTAAAATGGAGACCAAAAGTATCGCTGACAGAGGGACTGAAAAGAACCATAGATTATTTTAGAGAAATACTATGAAACTGAGTATCATCATGCCCTGTTATAATGAAATTAATACAATAGATGTTATTGTAGATTCAGTAAGAAAGATGCCTTACCATGATAAAGAAATAATCATCGTTGATGATTGCTCTACGGACGGTACACGGGAAAGACTGAAAGATACGATTGAATCCGACGTACATAAAATAATCTATCACGATAGCAATATGGGGAAAGGTGCAGCTTTGAGATCAGGCATAAAATCTGCAACCGGTGATATTGTTGTGATACAAGATACGGATTTGGAATATAATCCGGAAGAAATTCCAATAGTAATAAAACCAATTCTTGAAGGAAAGGCAGATGTTGTTTTCGGATCAAGGTTTATGGGTGGACAGCCACATCGCGTGTTATTTTTTTGGCATATGATTGGTAATAAAATCCTCACCACTATTTCGAATATGATAACTAACTTAAATTTAACTGATATGGAAACATGTTATAAGGCATTCAAAAGAGAAGTAATACAGTCAATCAATATAGAAGAAGATAGATTTGGATTTGAACCTGAAATCACTGTTAAAATTGCAAAAAAGAAAGTCAGAATATATGAAGTTGGTATTTCATACTATGGAAGGACTTACGCTGAAGGTAAAAAAATTAAATGGAAAGACGGTTTTAGAGCAATTTACTCCATTTTAAAATATGGTTTATTTTCAAAATAATGACTGATCAGGCTGAAAATGATATTCATGGATTAAAGACTTTATATATAATTCAAAAAGCTAAAAACTTCAACAGATGGGTCTATGAAACTATTAAGCCTTTTTGTAGTGGTGAAATACTGGAAATAGGAAGCGGTATCGGGAATATATCCCAATATTTTCTTAAAGAAGGGTACTATACGACATTAAGTGATGTTAAGAATGCTTATTGTAAAAAGCTAAGAGTTGAATTATCAAAGTTTAATAGTTTGAGAGAAATTATTTGTCTGGATATTGCTCACGATAATTTTGATAAAGAATATTATGAATATTTTTATAAATTCGACACTATTTTTTCCATAAATGTTATTGAACATATTCAAGATGATAATGTAGCTCTCAAGAATTGCTACAATCTATTAAAACCTAAAGGCAAGTTGATAATTATTGCTCCTGCATATCAAAAATTGCATAATAAATTAGATATTGCTTTGAAGCATTATAGGAGATATTCTAAAAAGACACTGAATATGCTGATTACTAAAAATAATTTTGAGATTATAAAATCTAAATACTTTAATGCTGTAGGTATATTGGGTTGGTATGTATCGGGCAAATTACAAAAAAATGAAACAATCCCTAAATGCCAAATGCAATTTTATGACAGTTTTGTATTCATTTTCAAAATTATAGATAAAATCTTAATGAATCAAGTTGGTCTGTCGGTGATTACAGTTGCACAAAAATAACAAAGTACATTTTTATCTTTGCGAGAAATGTCTATAAAGATCCATTTTGTTTTTTCTCTTTTTATCCATTCTCTCATCCTGACATATTTCCTGTCGTTCCCTGTCTTTAAAAGCAGCATTGATAAATTGTCATTTAAGGAGTTATTTGTTTATCTCTATAGCGAAGAAAGGCAAGGATCTGAAAAGCCGTCAGTAACAGGTAAAAAATCTGCCGTGCAGAAGCAGGGGAATGGAAATAAAGACGGTGAAATTATTTTGCCTGTACAAAAGGTTGACAATGAAGAAACAGCAAAAGAGGTATTTTTTCCACAAGAGCAGGTGGTGGAAATCATGAGGAGCGGAGTTATTGAGCAGAAGGTTTTTAAGGAAGGAGATACGTCTCTGGAAGTGAAGAGGACAGCCGAACACCCTGGAGACGAACAAAAGGGGACCGATGTTAGTGATAAGGCTTCCCTGTATGCACAAAAAGCTCCGGAAGATACCGGAGAATCATCGAGAGAAGACGTCATTGTTTATGAAGGGACTGTTCTCAAGACAATGCCGGGTTTGACAGTCATACCTTATGAGGATGCATCAAAAATTGTTGTTCTTCCTACCCCGATGAGGCAGAAAGCAGCGGAGACGAAAGAAAAGGTTGAGGTTAAGGTCGAGGTCGAGGAACAGCAACAAATTCAAGAAGAGGTTAAGGTTGAGGTCGAGGTTGAGGAACATATAGAGACAAAAGAGCAGGTTAAGGTTGCGGCTAAGGCTGAGGTACGGCAACAAATTCAAGAAGAGGTTGAGGTTAAGGTTGAGGTTGAGGAGCAAATAGAAACAGAAAAACATATCAGAGATGCTGTTGAAACCGATGTGCCAAAGGTGGTTAAACTTCATGAAGAAACAGAAACAGAAAAAGCAGTTCCTGCTGAAGTTGATGCCGGATTACCCCTTGAGACAATGCCCGGGACAATGACAATGCCGCTTGATGATGAATCACCAGAGGATGAGGTACAGGAAGAGGCTGAGGAACATATAGAGACAAAAGAAGAGGTCAAGGTTGAGGTTAAGGTCGAGGTTGAGGAACAGCAACAAATTCAAGAAGAGGTTGAGGTTGAGGTTGAGGCTGAGGAATGGCAACAGATACAGGAAGAGGTTGAGGTCAAGGTCGAGGAAGAGCAGCAGATAAAAGAAGAGGTTGAGGTTAAGGTTGATGTTGAGGAACAAATAGAAACAGCAAAATATATAGATGAACAGGGACCGGAAACCTACGAAGGAGAAAGTGAACCTGTTGAGCCTTTTGAATTTGAGGAGGCTTTTGATCGCTCACGTGTAGAAGAAAAATTAAGATACCTTGAATCTTTTTTGAAAGAAAAGAATAAGATGACAAAAGGAGAAGTATTACCTGAAGAACCAGTACGAGAAACCTTGACAGGAAAGATTTCTGTTCCGGGTGAAAAGCAGGGAGGGCCGGAAAAGCCTGTTACGGAAATTGCAATGTCATCACCGGAACTGGCTTACCCGGAAAATGGCCATGGGAAGAAAGATAAAGATACCTCTTTGAAGAAACAGGATGCTGATACGCAGTTGGCTGGTGGGGAATCCCTAAAGGAGATTTTTAGCCTTGGTATTTCTGAAATAAAGACAGGATTATTGCTTACCTCAGTTCCCGGTGAAACAACAGTGCCTTTTAAAATAGAGAGGGCTTTGCCGGCAGAAAGAACAGGTGAAGGAAAAGAACTATCGAAAAAGACATCTGAAGGAAAAGAGACAGGTCCGTTAATCGAACAAGCTATTGAGATGCCTATTGCGGCTGGAACAGGAAGGTCAGACGAATCTTCTCTTGAATATGCTCAAAAGGAACTGGCCGGGATAGAAGACAGAGAGCGTATTGTTGCGGAGGCGGTAAACCCGGAAAGCAGTACAGGTTTTTCACATGAAGGGGATGCAGTAATTCAGGGTTTGGAAGATCGGCAAGCCCAAACGGAACCCGGCTCTGGATTAATAGAAAAAAATGGTGTTGCAGAAAAAAAGCCTTTCCCGGCAATATCTATACCGGATGCTTTTTTCAGGAAAGATATAAGGATAGAAATTATAATGAATGATACAGATAGCGTCTCGTTCCGTCTCATCAAAAAGAGGCATCCGCTGGATGAGAAAAGAGACCCTGTAGGCCGAAAGGAAATCGAGCTTGTGGAAGATACCGGCATTGACTATACTGAAAAGTATAAGAAGGTATTTTCTGTTGCAAAAGCTGAGAAAGGTATTTACATTTTTTCGATTGAAAATAGCGGCGCAAAAGTACATGAAGCAGATATACTGTTCAATATCCTTGAAGGGAAGTCAGGAGCAAGAATAAAGGAATATAAAACTGTTGGACTTCCGCCTAGAACAATATTAAAATATATGTTTGTAATCCCGGAAACGGTTTTCTGGGACGACGAAGACTATTTTACTGGGACGATTGAAAGTTCAAATACGCTGACGAAGTTCAACGAAAAGACAGGTCTGGTATGGAAGGAGGACAAGGACCGTTGATAAAGCAATCAGGGGGAGAAATCGTTTATAACTATGGGAGTTTAGCATGGTAACAGAGCAGATAGGCCAGAAACTCATAAAAGAGAAGGTGATCACAGAAGAACAGCTTGAAAAGGCTATTGCGAGGCAGAGGATGCGCGGAGGACGTTTAGGCCATAACCTTGTTGCGCTCGGGTTTCTTACTTCTGAAGATCTCAGTACATTTTTCAAGCGGTTTCCAAAGTCTCCAAAATCTGTGAAAGATACGGGGCTCGAACTGTCTTTCATCGCCGACCTTGTTATGAAGCACATCCTTTTCCTCGGTGACTTTAAACTTGCCGATATAGCGCGGTTGGTAAAACTTCCCATACCCGTTGTTGACGCAGCAGTAGAAGTTTTGAGGCGTGATAAATTTGTGGAAGTCAGGGGTGCGGCTGAATATGCAAAGATTACCTACAACTTCACAATGACAAACCAGGGAAAGAACAGGGCTACCGAGCTCCTCGATATATGCAGGTATGTTGGGCCTGCCCCTGTTACCTTGCAGGATTACAATGAAATGGTTGAATCACAGACGATAAAGAATATTGTTGTCAGCGAGGATAGTGTCAAAAAGGCATTTTCCAACATTATCATCAGCGAGAATTTGCTGAAGCGGCTTGGACCGGCAATAAGTTCCGGCAAGGCAATGTTCATTTACGGGCCTCCGGGTAATGGCAAGACCACCATTGCAGAGATTATAGGAAAGGTCCTCCCCGGTACGGTATACATGCCGTATTCTCTTATTGTCGGTGGCCAGATAATCTGTATCTTCGATCCCGTTAGTCACTATCCTGTGGAAAACGGAAGGGCAGAGGAGACCATTGATCAACGATGGCTTCTGGTTCGCCGTCCTTCGATCATGACCGGCGGCGAGCTCACGCTCAAGACACTTGATCTCGACTTTAACCCCATAGCTAAGTATTACGAGGCCTCACTCCAGATGAAGGCAAATAACGGCCTCTTCATCGTTGATGATTTCGGGAGGCAGCAGGTAGACCCCCAGCACCTCTTGAACCGGTGGATCGTGCCTCTTGAAAGGAGGACAGACTTTATGACCCTCCATACCGGCATGAAGTTCAACATACCGTTTGACCAGCTTGTTATCTTTTCAACGAATATTGAGCCGAAGCACCTTGTTGATGAGGCTTTTCTCAGAAGGATACGCTACAAGATTAAAATAGACCATCCTTCAGAGAGGGAATACGAAGCAATTTTCAAAAACGTATGCGAAGCAAATGGCGTTCTCTTCAGGAGAGATATCTACGACTACCTCATGAAAAACTATTATAAGCGGCTCAATGTGAAGCTCAACGCCTGCCATCCAAGAGATCTTGTTGATCATATCATCGATGATGCACATTACTACAACCAGACCGCCCAAATGACAAAAGAAGGGATAGACATTGCCTGGGAGAACTATTTTGTAGAGATGTAATAAGATATCCTGTCCTGTTTCTGTTCCGGGAATCATATGTGAGTGGTTAGTGCGATCAGTATCTGTGGTGTGATAAGATAACAACAGTCTCTTAACTCAAATAGGCATATCCATGGGAATATTATGGAAGGCACATGTACATAAAAATCTCTCCAACCGCAAAGGCACTGTCCGCCCCGGCGGATTCGCTGAGGAGAACCGGAGAGCTTTTTCTGCACATATGCCGTACCAGAATTAAAGAGAGTCTGTGTATAAACTGTTAAAACCCCTCACCATAACCCTCTCCCGCAAGGGGAGAGGGCAGTAAATATGCCCCTCCCTTGACGGGAGCTTGCTATATTACAGAGAGGATGGGACAGCATAAAAAAGGCTATACTCTTTCTTACGTATACCAAGTTGGTAAAAACCAACTGGAAGAAAGGAGTATAGCCATGAGAAATGGTAACACAAAGAA
>Ga0209164_1000751_pt1 | contig 58522 bp, 44 predicted proteins | sample MTBNYHSulfiMetaG_FD_187458 | JGI IMG/M metagenome (GOLD analysis project Ga0209164, IMG submission 187458) | Enrichment culture microbial communities from rom New York Harbor, USA that are MTBE-degrading - MTBE-NYH (New York Harbor Sulfidogenic)... | ecosystem: Environmental > Aquatic > Marine >... | reverse complement strand
TCCTGTTCGTCATCGGCGTGTATAACGCCCTCGTCGGCCTCCGTAACCGCGTCAACAATGCCTGGAGCCAGATAGACGTCCAGCTCAAGCGCCGGCATGACCTCATCCCCAACCTTGTTGAGACCGCAAAAGGCTACATGCAGCATGAGCGCGGCACTTTCGAGGCCATCACGAAGGCCCGTGCTGCTGCCGTCGGCGCAAAGACGGTCAGGGAATCATCTGCCGCAGAAGGAATGCTCGAACAGGCGCTCGGCCGCTTCATGCTCGTTGTCGAGAACTACCCAGACCTCAAGGCGAACCAGAACTTCCTCGCACTGCAGGAAGAGCTTACCAGCACCGAGAATAAGATCTCCTTCGCCCGCCAGGCGTATAACGACGAGGTGATGACCTACAACAACAAGATACAGATGTTCCCCTCGAATATCGTGGCTGGGATGTTCAGCTTCACAAAGAGAGATTTCTTCGAGGTCGAAAAACCAGAAGAGCGCGAAGTCCCCAAAGTCAGCTTCTCTTCGTGATGATGTCGGGCAGAAGGTGCGCGAGCATGCTCTCACTCGTCACCCGCCACCCGTAACTTGTTACTGGTCTGGAGTATGTGGGAACTCATTAGTGCTAATAAGCGCAACTCCGTCATCCTCATGACAACGATGGCGATATGCCTGCTCCTCCTCGGCGCAGCCATAGGCTACGCTTTTGGCAATCCCCTCATCGGTCTTGCCATCGCCATTGCCTTCTGGGTTATCCTCTCACTGATCAGCTACTTCAGCGGCGACAGCATACTTCTCGCTGCAAGTGGTGCGATTCCCGTCACCAAGGATGTCCATCCGCAGCTCTTCAATGTTGTCGAGGAAATGGCTATCGCCGCCGGCCTTAACAAGATGCCGGCCATTTACATAATTCGCGACCCGGCCCCCAACGCCTTCGCCACGGGTCGAAGCCCTGAAACTGCATCTATCGCCGTGACGGCCGGCCTGCTTTCACGCCTCAATCGTGATGAGCTCCAGGGCGTCGTCGCGCACGAGATGAGCCATATCATCCATCGCGACATACTCTATGTCACCTTTGCGGGCATCATGTTAGGGGCGATAGTCATGCTCTCAGATGTGTTCCTCCGCGGCCTGCTTTACGGTCGCGGTTCATTCAACCGCCGAACCTCATCGCGAGGCGGCGGTCAGGCTCAGCTCATCATGCTTCTTGTTGCCATACTTTTCGCGATACTGGCCCCCATCTTCGCGTATCTGCTCTACTTCGCTCTGTCGCGCAGCCGGGAGTATCTGGCCGATGCCGGAGGCGCAAGACTCACTCGCTACCCCGAGGGTCTGGCCTCGGCGCTCGAGAAGATATCAATGGCCCCTTCGCAGCTCGCGACCGCCAACAAGGCAACCGCCCCGATGTACATAGTCAACCCCTTTATGCAGGCAAAGGGCCGCTCGGCGGGCCTGATGAGCACGCATCCGCCCATCGAAAAACGCGTTGCCATTCTCCGCTCAATGATGCATGGAGCAAACTGGAAGGACTACAGCGATGCTTACGCAGCCGTCGTCCATAAGAAGCTGGCCATTCCGGCCTCGGGTCTGAAGTCGGTGGAGAACATCGCTATCCGCAAGGCATCGGCAGAGCCTGCTCCGCCTCCGACGCAGCGACAGCAGACACGCCAGGCTGTCGATATCGCGCGCGCCGCCAGCGGCTTCGCTTTCCTGACATGCCCCTGCGGTGTCAAAATGAAAGTGCCCCCCGCCCTCAAGGGTAAGACCATCCTTTGCCCCCGCTGCAACAGGTCAAACAAGGTCTCAGCCTAGAGGTTGTACCTGGGCTTGTCTGAATTGGCCCCCTTTCCCGTGCTTTTCTGAGTCCCCTCCGGTCGATGCATCCCCCGCGACTAAAAGGCCTTTTTCATAACTCCATTATCTCTAGTCGACATTCACCGACTTTCTGTCCTATAGGGCTAGGGGGCCATGTATAACCTCCTGTAAAGATGCGACTTACAGCTTGTCCTACCCTCCAGACTAGGACACTTTGGCCACCGTTCCCGCGCTCCAGCGACATTCTTTCGCGCCTTTGCGCAACCAGCTTCTCGCCGGCTATCGCATCACCCACTTCTTCCCCTTGTACACCAGGTTCTCCTCGGTCCTCATCGCCGGCTCACCCGTTATCGAATAGCTCAGCTCCAGCGTCTTCCTCAGCAGGACCTTTCCCTCGTCGCCACCCGTGCCAGGCTTCTGCACCGCTTCTGTATCGTTGCTCAACCCCGCTATGAAGAACTTCACGCTTCGTGCATCCTTATCGAAATCCCTCCACACTATCACCACGTCCTTTGTATAGTCTGCCCCCTGTGGCAGTTGCCCGATGGCCTTCTCCAGCGATTCGAGGAACGGATACCTGTCGCGGTAAAGCTCCTTTATCCTCTCATAGACTTCATTCCTGACACCCACCCCCGCCCGCGTTATCTGATACGTATCTGTCATCAGTTCACAATCCGGGTAGAAACCCACATCCTTCCCGGTCTTGTTCGTCAGCGATACAATGATATACCAGTACCTGGTATCTTCGGTGTCTCCCGGCAGCCTGAGCGTTATAGCCCGCGGCTGCTCAAACACAACATCCAGCGTCCATGCGCCAACCGTCTGTATCGCCTCAACCTTGACGCTCTCGCCCGAACCCGCCGTCGCCAGACAGCATATCGTCAAACCGACTATGATGCTCTTCATACGCCTGCCAACCTCAAAGTGAACAAGACTTCAGACTCCTTCGGACTGACCCTGCCGCGAATCTATGATATCCTTGCATGCCCGCAGCTGCTGGTGCACAGGCCAGTCCATGAACGCTACTATCAGTGGTAGCACTATATTCGCTATCGGCACAAGCATGAGCAGCGCCAGCCACCCGCTGAAACCAGCCTTCGTGCATATCTTCCACCACGCCACGATCATCAATATCGTTATCGCCAGCGCGGTCAGGATAGCGAACGCCATCATCACGAACACAAAGACCGCTCCTACATCGCTGCTCGGACCCTGCGAATACGAATACATGGGCTGCATAACCGGGCTCCTTTCAAGACAGTTCGCTGATCGGCCGCTTTGGAGCATATTCTAATTCGTGTGTCGGAAATCTGCAAGCTTTTCGTCGCCGATTGCTGCAGCCGGGGCAATTCTGTTGAAAGTGCCCCGCTGTTGCACTATCATCCGACAGGTTCTTTGTGCCGGGGTATTCCGTATGCGTTCGATCTCGCTGTTCTTCCTGATGTTCCACAGCCTCTACTTCCTGATGAATCTCTACGTATTCTGGCGGCTGTTCGGATACTTCGGCATACATCGCCCCGTTGTCGTCTGGCCCGTTGTTGGGGTCTGTACCTTCTCCCTCTTCCTTGCCACGATTGCGTATTACCGCTTCGGCCCTGTGGTGTACCCGGCGTATTACTGCGCTACCCTGTGGTTTGGCGTGGTCTGGCTGCTCTTCTGGTGTCTGGTCATCTGTGAGCCACTTCGGCTCATCCTCCGGGGCGTCCGGCCGGCCTGGTTTGGCTATGCCGTCATCACCGTCGTCGGTATCGCCACCATCTACGGGGCCGTCCACGCCCGCCATTTCCGGGTGGTCTACCACAAGATACCCTCGCCAGTCAGGCTGCGGCTAGTCCACATGTCCGACCTGCACCTGGGCTCTGTCCGAGCAGGTTACGCCGCCAGGATCGTCGACGCCATCAACTCGCTGCAGCCGGATGCCATCCTGGTCACGGGCGACACGATAGACTCGACATATCCTGTCAGTTCAGATGCGCTCCAGGTTCTGAGGGGTCTTAAAGCCCCCGTTTTTTGCGTAACTGGCAACCATGAGCGCTACGCAGGCCTCGACCGGTCTATCCCGCTGCTCGAGTCAGTCGGTTTCAGAGTCCTGCGAGCCCAGATGGTTGACTTCAGAGGGATAAGAATCATTGGTTTTGACGACGATTCACAAACCGCGGCGCTCGCATCGCGTCTGGCACGAATGGACATCGACCCGTCCGCATTCAACATCCTGCTTCTTCATCGACCCGATGGCTTCCGGGCAGTCGCCGCTACCGGAATCAACCTCATGCTTGTCGGACATACCCACCGCGGACAGATATTCCCGTTCTCGCTATACATCTGGCTTCACTACAAGTATCCCTTCGGCCTATATCACTTCGACAACTCCACGCTGTATACGACGCAGGGCACAGGTACATGGGGTCCCCGAATGCGTCTTGGGACTACCTCGGAGATAGCCGTGTTTGACCTGGTGCCCGCCGAGCAGATGAAGTGAAAAGTGTGCGTTTTTTCTGGCGTTGATTGCCGCCCCACATATAATCAGATCGCGCCGCAAAACTGCTTTTTTTGGCTAATGCGGTCAGTTTTGCGCTGCCGATGCTAATAAGATGAAAACCAATGTTTTTGCAGCGAGCACCCTCGACATCATGAGTCCCGACTTTGCCCTCCTCAACAAAAACCGTACCCCCGACGCCAGCGCGCCGCTTAAGTGCTTTGCAGGCCGCAGGTTCCACTTCATCGGCATCGGCGGCATCGGCATGAGCGGCCTGGCGAAGCTCCTCGTGAAAAACCAGGCGATAGTCTCGGGCTCGGACATGAACGCCAGCGCTGTGACCGATATGCTCTCGGCTGCAGGCGCTGATATCACGATAGGCCACGAAAGCACCGTGATTCCCCAAGACACAGAGGGCGTGGTCATCTCAGCCGCCATCAAAGAAGAGAATCCTGAGCTGATGCTCGCCCGCCGGCAAGGCATCAAGGTCATCAAGTACGCTCAGATGCTCGGCCGTCTTATGGACTGCTACACGGGTATCGCGATCTGCGGTACTCACGGCAAGAGTACCACAACCGGTTGGGTAACGTGGCTGCTCAAGCAGGCGGGGCTCGATCCCAGTTTCGTTGTGGGTGCCGAGATTCCACAGTGCGGAACATCATCAGGACCGGGCAACGGCAGCTTCTTTGTTGCGGAAGCCTGTGAATTCGACCGCAGTTTTCAGAATCTACACCCGCGCATTGCCGTGATACTCAATATTGAAGCTGACCATCTCGATTACTACCGGGATGAGGATGAGATCGTCGAAGCATTCGAAGTCTTTGCCTCCGGCGTCAATCCCAACGGCATCATCATTGCGAATGGCGAGGATACTAACGTCGCCCGTGCGACAAGGTCGCTTGATGCCGGCGTACGTCTCATAACTTTCGGCCTGACTGACAACTGCCATTTCCGCGCTGGGAATCTCCAGGTCATCAACGGTCTGCACCAGTTCGACGTCTACCATGAAGCGGACTGCCTGGGCCGCACGGCCATATCTGTTCCCGGCCACCACAATGTGTACAACGCTTTGGCTGTCGTTGCAGCGTGTATCTCCGCCGGTGTCGAGCCGGGTTATGTCTTGGCCAATCTTGACACATTTACAGGCATGGACCGCCGCTGCATGCTCAAGGCGAAAATAGCGGACATCACCATCCTCGACGACTATGCCCACCATCCCACCGAGATAAAGGCGTCGCTTCAGGGCATTCGCGAGCGATACAAACCTGGGCGGATATTCTGCATCTTCCAGCCGCATCAATACAGCCGGACAAGATTCCTTCTTGACGATTTCGCAAAAAGCTTTACTCTTGCCGACGTTACGGTCGTTCCGGAGATATACTTCGTGCGCGACTCGGAACAGAACCGGCAGCTTGTAAACTCAAAGTTGCTCGTCGAGAAAGTCAGGAAAAACGGCTGCGAGGCTGTTTTTGCCGACAGCTTCGCCGACATCTGCCGGTATCTGAAGGAAAACGTTGCAGCCGGCGATCTGGTCGTTACGATGGGAGCCGGAGATATTTGGAAGGTTGCAGATGAGTACATTCGCTGGCTTGGAAGACGTGGTCAGGACTGATTGTCCCCTTGCCTCTCGCACATGGTTCGGCATGGGAGGCAAAGCCGACTACTTCATTACCCCCCGGAATATAGAGCAGCTGAAGCAGGTGGTCACTCGCTGTAGCGACAGCAATATCGCCATGTATGTCCTCGGATATGGGTCGAATCTGCTGATAAGAGATGGTGGCATACGAGGAGCGGTTATCAAGCTCGAAGATGCCGATTTCAGACAGACCTCCTTCGACGGCCAGACCGTGACAGTTGGCGGCGGTGCAAGCCTCAGCGAACTGATTCTCACCTGCGTGAAGAAAGGCCTGGCGGGTCTTGAGGCCTGCACCGGAATACCCGGCTCGATAGGCGGCGCCGTACGGATGAACGCCGGCGGTCGATTTGGCGATATTGGCAGCGTAGTCGAAGGTGTGACACTGATGGACCGCGCGGGCAACATTCTTGACCGAAAGAAGCCCGACCTACGTTTCGACTATCGATCAGTGAATATCCGTGTCCCGCTGATCCTCAGTGCGACGCTTCAACTCATCCCGGGCGACCCCGAGCAGATAATGAAGTCCACACACGAGATATGGATATACAAGAAGAATAACCAGCCGCTAAGCACCAGAAGTGCGGGCTGCATCTTCAAGAACCCGCCCGGCCAGTCCGCCGGCGCGCTCATAGACCGTGCCGGACTTAAGGGTCTGTCGGTTGGTGGCGCGACTGTCAGCGAAAAACATGCGAATTTCATTGTGGCAAAAGAGGGATGCACCAGTGCTGATGTTGTCAAGCTCATCGACACGGTCAGAGCTCGTGTCGCAGAAGATTTTGGCATTGAGCTTGAACTCGAAGTTGAGATCTGGGGGGAGGATTAGCGATGGCCGTCCAGAGACTTAACGTCGCTGTTCTGATGGGCGGCATCGGCGGCGAGCGCCAGGTCAGTCTCCAGAGCGGGAAATACATAGCTGAGGCTCTGCACCAGGCTGGTTGTTCTGTCACAACTTCCGATATCACCCCCGATGACATGTCAGTCCTTGACAGGACTGATGTGGACGTTTTCTTCATCGCCCTTCATGGCAAGTTCGGCGAAGACGGTACGCTCCAGGGAATAATGGAAGAGCGCAGCCTCTGCTACACCGGCTCAGGTCCCGAGGTCAGTCGCCTGGCGATGGACAAGATGGCCAGCAAGGCCGTCTTCCGCCGCGCCGGGATCCCCATTGCGCCAGCCATGACATATGAGCCCGGTGCCGATATCATGGCCCCAGTCGAGAAGATGGCCGCTGGAGGAAAGAGGCTCGTCGTGAAACCCGTCACCGGCGGCAGCACCGTCGGCGTCACCATCGAGAATAGCGCGGAAGGCGCCCTGAAGGCCGCGGCAATATGCCATGCCGAATTCGGCGATGCCATGATAGAACAGTTCATCGCGGGGCGTGAGATAACTGTCGGCCTGCTTCATGGAAGGCCCCTGCCGATAATCGAGATAATTCCCAAGGGCGGGTTCTATGACTACAACGCCAAGTACGTAGCGGAGGATACGAAATACCTCTTCGATACTATCGACGATGACGCCACTGTGCGCAGGGCGCAGGCAGATGCGGTAAAGTGCTTTAGTGCGCTCGGCTGCCTCGATTTCTCGCGAATGGATTTCATCCTGACTCCCGACGGCATACCCTACGCCCTCGAGATGAATACGATTCCCGGGTTCACCAGCCACAGCCTGCTGCCCAAGGCAGCCGCTAAGGTCGGTATCGCGATGCCCGACCTTTGTATTGACATCGTCAAATCCGCCCTGAGGAGGCGCCAGGCTGCCGCACAAAGGTAACTATGGCCAGAAAGAGCTCAAAATCCCTTTTCACCTTCGCATCCCGCGCCCAGAAAGCTGCGACCGAGCAGGTGGCATCGGTCGGATGGCTCAAAGTGCTCAAGACCTTCAGCGTGATATGCGTCGCAGTCGCAATCTGTGTGGGTTTCTGGTTTCTTGACCGCTACCGCCGTCAGGTTGCGCCCGCCGAGGAATCCATCGCGCCGCTCAAGCTTGTGGAGCCGCCCGCTTGGCTCAATAACGAGCTCAAGATCAGGATAGCACGGACCGCTCAGCCGAAAGGAACAACTCTGGCACTTGATGTGAACTCCGCTGCTATTGTCGCAGGTCGCCTGAAGTCGCTGGCGTGGCTCACAAAGGTCAAGGTCGAGACCAATACGAAAGGGGTCCTCATCCAGGCGGAATACCGTGAGCCGGTCGCCATGATCGACGTTCACGGCACGAAATTCTACATCTCTAAGGATATGTTCATCCTCGATTACCTGCCGATGGATACGCTGCCCATCGTGCAGCTGACCGGGATGGAGACGTCAGCAGGTCCCGTTGTGGGCCAGGAGTGGCGGCGCGATGATGTAGCAGCGGCTATGGAGATCCTCGATAAGCTGCGAGGTATGGATGCGGATATCGCGCGTCAGGGCGACCCGCCGCTGTTGCGAGAGGTGAAGTCCATAGACGTATCGAATTTCGATGGCCGACGAGACGCTAAAGAGGCGCACATTGTTCTGAAGGCCGCCGATGGCACAGAGATTCTCTGGGGCGCAAAGCTGGGAATGGCCGCGTTGCATATGGAGGCGAACGACCATGAGAAGCTTGCGATGCTCTATGAGTTCTACCTTCAGCCAAAGGCCGCCGGCAACAAGCCGACTCTCCAGGGCCGAGTGAAATACGTTGAGCTGAGAATTCCTCGCGACAGTATTCCCCGACCAACGGTCCCGCCGAATGCTGTGTCAAACTGAAATGGGGCTGCGCAGCGGCGCGCAAGATGGTCAGGGCTGCAGGTGGCTCATGAAATATGCGACATTGTTCTCCGGGGTGGAACCCTCCACCGCCTCCTGCCTTATGTGCATCAAGACCTCCTGGCCATTACCAAGCACGCGCATCGGCGCACGCTGAAACGTCACGTGCCCATCGCCAAATACCGCATTGTGACCCTTGTTCATCTCGGGATCGTCGGTAGCCTTTGTGGTACCGCCGAGCGCATGGCCGCCATTATCAGCCGACATGGCCTTCGATGAGTCGAGGTCGGCTATATTCAGAGCTATCTCCGGGCAGTCCACCTCATACGTGCTGCCCGTGCCATAGCCCCCCAGGGCGCTGAACCGGGCAAGGTTGATCCTCTCGCGCGTCTCGGGATAGTACACATAGGTCACTCTGATGATATCCTGTGCACTGCCCGTCTCGGTATATCGTGGGTCATCCGGGTGCGAGGCGGCGGTTCCCCACGGCGCCGGGGTGGCATAAGCCTTGAAGATGTCCTTCCAGAGGTCATCCGCCGGGCAGTAGAAGATCAGCGGGTTGTCGACGAGCCTTGTCTGCGTAAGACTGAGGCAGCCGAAACCGAAGATCGTTTTCCACTGCTTGGGGTCGGTAGAAGTGAAATCACGGCATATCCAGTATGGATGGTCAAGCCTCTCGGTGGAAGTACCTATGCGGGACTCGAGGTTCGGGAGTTTTCCATCGTAGGTGTCAGCATAGATCTTCATGGATGCGCCGATGGTACGCAGGTTGTGACCGCATCGCATTCTCTTGGCAAGCTCCTTGGCATGCCTGAAACTCGGTAGAAGCACCGCGAGCAGCACAGCGATAATGGCAATTACAACCAGCAACTCGACCAGCGTAAATGCACGTAACCTTCTCATCTGTTTTCCTTTTCTGCCTGCCCTGCCGGCCGGATACCCCGCCGGGCGATTCACTGTAGACAATACTAAATCAAAAGCCGCTCAATGGCAAGTATGGTAGGCCTGCACCGTCTTAGCCGCAAGGGCATTTTGCGCAGGCAGCAGCCGTTTTCGCGCAGCCGGCGGAGGGCGGGAATCGGGTAGTATCACGGCCACTCAACCTGGTGCCCAGCTGCCGCAGAAATATACGTCTTACTGCTCGATATTGTCGCCAAACGACAAGCAAGAGCCCCTGAATCTATGGGGATTCGGTAGGTCGGAGCCCGGCGTTTCTCTCACATCTGCTTTGTGACCGGCGGCTCTTTGTCACCGGTTGGATACCAGGTCTTCGGAAGAGCTGCCCTTTCCTCAGCCAGCACTTCCTTGACCATTTCTCTGGCATCAGGGATGGATACCCTGGCAATCGGGTCGGTGAGCAACGCCCTGACCAGCAGATCCTTATCACTCTTATATACCGCCTCGGCTGTCAGCTCATGTGTCTCAAGCACTTGCATCTGGAGTGACCTCAGGCCTGCTGGGAAATCTCCGTGCTTTCTGGGGGTCGGCCCTTTCTTCATATCGAGGTCGCAAAGCAGCTCCAGCACCGCGTCATCGGGCAGATTGCCGACAGCTCCCCTGTTGGCCGTATTTATGTAATATGGCTGGCCGGCGCCGCTGACCATCTCCTGTATGATGTCGGTGGCGTGGTCGGGGCGGGTATTCTCAAAGAAGTGCTTCATCGGCAGCCTGCCGGAGACATAGCCATCGACCTCCTCCCACATCCTGGCATGTTGCTTCTCCCGCGTCACTGTGTCAAATATCGCCAGCGGTGCAACAGCATCGGTCGTCTTGGCATTGCCCTGCCAGAACGGAAAATACTCCTTTGTGTGGCCGGTGCAGGTCGGGCAGAGTCCGTAGACATCCCAGAGCTGCAGTGTGCAGGTATCGTTGAAGCGTCTCTTTGAATGTCCTTCGTTGGTTTCGCTGGCTGCCTTCTTCTCTAGAGACTTTCGTATCCTCGGCGTCATGTCCTTGCCGTTGAAAGTAGCTTCCATCAGCCAGGTGAAATGGTTGACACCGGCGACCACTCTTTTCCATTTCTTGAGGTTCGCCGCGGTCGGCTTGATGCCGGCGAGCTGCATGTAGTAGTGCTCAGCCTTAGGCATGTGATTGCCGTCGCAGAGGGCGAAGCTCTTGACGTTCGAGTACCGAAGCAGCCCTATGCCGTTAACGGTCGTGGGGTTGATGTAGTTTATCACCCATGCATCGGGGCATATCTTCTCAACATCTTTCGCTACCTCGAGGATAACTGGCAGCTCTCTCATCGCCCTGAAGACGCCGCCCGGACCGATAGTATCGCCGGAACACATGCGTATGCCGTGACGCAGCGCAATGTGACAATCGAGGCCGCGATAGTACACACCATCCTTTGCGAAGGTAAGCACGACGAAATCCGCGCCTTTGAGCACGTCGCGGCGATCGGTCGACCCTTCGAGCTTGAGGGGGCTCTTTGCGTACTTGACCGCCTTTCTGCCGAGTTTCATCATCTTATCGAGTCGGTCCTTGTCGATATCGACGTATGCAAGCGTACCGTTGCGGAGATGCGGGGACTTTATCATCGCTGCGAGTGCCTGGCGCCCGAAGAACAGACTTCCAGCGCCAATGACTACGACCTTGGGGAATCTCATAGCTATTACTCCATAAAAAAACCGGCAGGCCTTGTCATCCTGCCGGCTGTGTTACTCAGCTTACCTTCCGCCGGGGAAGCTCTTGTAGCTCTTCAGGTTGATGGTCTTGCCGGCCTTTGACCACCTTATCTCGCCATGCTCGGAGAACAGGATACCCTGTTCATAACACTGGATCATCGAATCCATCAGGCCATTGATGGTCGTGAGCTTGCCGCCGTCGGGGCCGGCAACCCTGGCACACTCCTTCGGCACCTCCACGATCTCGGGCATCGAATCCTGCATGCCGTTGACGCAGAGTATCTGAGGTGTCGCGGCCTGTGCACAGCAGGCGGGTTTGACATTGTCTCTGGCTGCCTCGACACAATCCCATATCTTACGGTACTTGTTGTCTTCAGGCGAGCCATACATCTTCTTTGTGCCATCCTTGAACCGGGCGACTATCTGCGAGCCTCGCTTGGAGTACTCATCGAAATAGACATCCGCCTTCTCGAACTGATAGTGGAATATCGGCCCGACGGACACGGGACCCGCATGCGACGAGTAGAATACTATCTCCGCGCCATTCTCCGTGTGTGTCCGCAGAACACCCGTATCGAAATTCTGAATCTTGTTCGCACGATAGAGCTCTGCCGTCACATCAACAGGCATCGCACTTGTTTCCCGTGTAGTGCCCAGCACATAGAACGAGTTGTGCAGGAAGTGCGCTGTGGCGTTGTTGATGGGGCTGTCAAGTATCCAATCGCCATCGACGGTCTTGAGACCCCCCGCCCAGTCGTTGCGGCCATAGTACTTCTCATCCCTCGGCCAGATGATAAAGCTCTTGAGCCTGATGGGCCTGCCGAACACTCCCGCCATCACGTCCTTCTTGAGCGCCTGGATGGCCTCGGAGAACGACCACTGGTAGCCGATGGCACAAAACTTCCCGGTCTTCTTCTCCACATCCATGATCTTGAAGGCTTCCTGCACTGTGGCCGCGATGGGCTTCTCGCACAGCACGTGCGAGCCTTTCTCCATCGCCAGGCAGCTCTGCTGGCAATGCACCTGTATGGGCGAGGATATCATCACAAGGTCAACCTTCGTGCCTGAAGCATAGAGCTCTTCCAGACTCGGGAAGACCTTCACGCCCCTTGCCCTGACCTCTTCGATGCGTTCGCATCGCTCGGGCCTGCGCGCGACCGCGGCGCAGAAATCAATACCCTTGCCCTCAGCTTCGTCCATCAGGCGATCCAGATAACCCTTGCCGTAGCCTACGATGCCCACAAGAGCGACAGTGACTGTCTTACCCATCTAAGTACTCCTTTGCTCGCGATTGCGCCGCCGCTTTCAGCTGCCAACCTTCATAAGCTTATGCTCATCCGCCGACTTGACCGCCAGCAGACATACTTCGGTTATGTCGAGTGTTTCTTCGGCAGTTATGAGGCACTTGCCGGTGCCTTTGCACTGCGCCAGGAAATCCTTGAATACCTGCCTGTCGGCCGAGAGCTCGAGCGTCTGCTCACCTTTTGCTGTGCCGTTTATCAGATAGGCCTGCCCGCCGCGAACTTCGATGACGCCCTCTGTGCCTGCACAGCGGATCCTGTCGTCACCGTGTGTGGGAGCGTTATCCGGCCTGAGATAGTCTATGCTGACGGTGGCCATCACTTCATTGGTCATCTCAAAGAGACACATCGCGGTCATCTCCATCTCGCCGTGGTTCCTGTTCTCACGCGTGCTGTGGCTTGCGTAGACATTCTTGAACTTCTCGCCGCTGAACCACTGGACCCAGTCGATGGCATGAGAGCCGACCCACGGTATCGTGCCGCCGTACGTCGTGCGCTTCTTGTAGAATTCGTCGCGCTGGCCGCACTTGTACGACTTTCGGCCATCGAGGATTCTCGGCTGACCGATCGCCCCGGCCCTAACCGCCTTCCATGCCGTGAGAAAGGCCGGCTCATAGCGGATACCCATCTGCGCGGCGAAATTCACCTTTGACTTGCCGAAGGCGCTCTTGACTCTGGCGAAATCCTCAAGCGTAGTGGCGATGGGTTTCTCGCAGAACACGCCTATGCCCCTGCCGAACAGCTCGATCAGTATCTCGGCGTGCTTATACAGGGGCCCTGAAAGGACCACAACCTCGGGCCTGGTGTCATCGAGCATCTTTCGCCAGTCATCGAACTCCTTCGGTGATTGCCCGATCTTCGCGGCCGAGCCCCTGAGTTTGCCCAGGTCGTCCTGCTCTATGGTCTTGGCTATACCGACGATCTGATCTTCCTTACTGTCGGCCATGCCTGTAACGGCATAGTTGTAGTGTCCACGAACACCGATGAAGGCGACTTTCATAGTCTGCTCCTTAATGTGCCCGACCATCAGCCCCGCCGCGCCAGCGGACGTCTGCTGGAGGCAGGGCCGAGGCGATATGATAAATCAGTCTCCGGGCAAAGACAAGTGGTTTACCGCTTTTTGCACAGCCTGCCACCCGGAAAAACCGTGCATTTTGGTGCATCAGCTGCTAGAATACCTTCACTCCTGCAGCTTTGTGCAGCAGAACAGGATTGGTATGAAGCTAATCGCCGACACGAACATCCCGTTCGTAAAAGACTGTTTTGCCTCAGCCGGCGAGGTTTTGCTCGTGCCGGGGCGACAGATGACGGGCGCCCTGCTCAAGGATGCCGACGCCCTCCTCATCCGAAGTGTAACACCCGTGAACGCGGCACTCCTGGAAGGCAGCAGGGTCAGGTTCGTGGCGACGGCGACCATAGGCTTCGACCATGTTGACAGAGGATACCTCGATTCGCGGGGGATTGGTTTTGCATCGGCACCCGGCTCCAATGCGAATTCCGTCGGCGAGTACGTCGTGGCAGCCATGCACGTCATCGCGCGGAGGAAGCGCTTTGAGCTGGCGGGCAAATCGCTCGGGATAGTCGGTGTAGGCAACGTAGGCTCGCGCGTCGAGGCGAAGGCCAGGGCACTGGGCATGAATGTCGTGCTTAACGACCCGCCTCTGGCACGACAGACAGGCGACCCAAAGTACCGGCCGCTCGAGGAGCTTTTCCAGTGCGATTTCATCACTTTCCATGTGCCTCTGAACAAGAGCGGCCCTGACGAGACGTATCACATGGTCGATCAGAAACTGTTCTCCTTGCTCAAGACGGGGATTGTGTTCATGAACTCGTCACGCGGAGCTGTGATGGAAACCGGGGCCGTGAAGAACGCCATCAGGTCGGGAAAGGTCGGCGCCTGCGTGCTTGACGTATGGGAGAACGAGCCGAACATCGATGCCGAGCTTCTGTCACTTGTGGATATCGCCACGCCGCACATCGCGGGTTACTCCTATGATGGCAAGGTCGCTGGAATGATCATGATATACGAGGCGTTCTGCACGTACTTCGGTACGGATATAAGTCACACAATAGGCGATTTTCTTCCTGCGCCGGCTGTCCCGAGTATCCACATCGATGGCCGATCGGCCCCGACCCAGGACCTCATTCACAGCGCTGTCAAGAGCCTCTACGACATAATGGCTGACGATGCCAACATGCGGCAGATGCTCTCGTTTCCGGACGGTCAGAGGGGACCTTATTTCGACAAGCTCCGCAAGGATTATCCCGTCCGCCGCGAGTTCCAGAATACAAGGATCATCCTCAAGAACGCGCCCGCCGAGCTTGCAGCCCGGTTCCGCGGCATCGGCTTTGAAGTCTGAATGACTACCGCTCATGACATCATGAAATGGTCCCGGGGAAGCCTCGATTTCTCCAAAGGCACTCTCGTCATGGGCATCCTGAACGTGACGCCCGATTCCTTCAGCGATGGCGGCATGTGGCTGGAGCCGAAGCAGGCGGTCGCACACGGCGTCAAGATGGCCCGAGATGGAGCGGCAATAATAGACATTGGTCCCGAATCGACAAGGCCCGGGTCAGAGCCTGTCCCCGCCAACGAGCAGATCCGCCGAGCCATCCCCGTCATCACGGCCCTCGTCAGAGAAGTATCGACCCCCATCAGCATTGATACCGCTCATCCGGATGTAGCTGCAGCCGCCCTCGAGGCTGGGGCATCGATGGTGAATGACATCACGGCACTGGCGGACGAGCGGATGCTGAAGCTTGTGGCCGACAATGGCATCCCCACCATCCTGATGCATATGCAGGGCATGCCGCGCACGATGCAGCAGGCCCCGCACTACGACGATGTCGTATCGGAAGTGCTGGAGTTTCTGCTGGCCAGAGCGCGCCGTGCTGAAGCCTTGGGCATACACAGGGACCTCCTCATACTCGACCCCGGCATAGGCTTCGGCAAGACATTCGAACATAATCTGCGGATACTCAGGCACTTGGACCGCTTTGTTGCATCCGGGTACCCCATCCTCATCGGGGCCAGCCGCAAACGCTTTCTCTCCCACATAACGGGTCGGCCCAGCTCGGACCTGGCCCCCGCGACCGCTGCTGTAACGGCTATCTGCGCGCGGGCAGGTGTAGCCATCACCCGTGTCCACGATGTCGCACAGATGGTCGATGTGTGCAAAACGGTCCGGGCCATCCAGGAGTCGGGCGACCGGGCATGATCACGTACGTCTGAATAAGATGTTGACTTATGCCATATATCTGGTAGATTTGATACAGTACACCTTGACTGGCAACGTTTGTGACAGCCATCGGCAAGGAGTGCACGGACCATGTCGACACGGTGGGATCTGATTCAGTTGTGCAGATGTTGTTTCCACTGACCGGAACTGGCACGTCCGGTGCATGTGGTCCTGGTACAGGAGGTACAAGGAATGCTGATGCAATTCTTCCATCATGAGATGGACTACATATACTTCCTCTACGGCTACGCGTTCATCGTGCTGGCCGCCATCTGCGTCGTGCTCGGCCACGGGCAGAAGGACTGGTTGCCCTGGAAGTGGCTGGCGATCTTTGGCCTGATACATGGCGCCAATGAGTGGCTGGAGATGGTGACCGTTTCCCTGGGCCACCAGAACATGCTGCACGCGATACGCTTTGCGGCCCTGTCGGCTTCGTATATTGCCCTGCTGGAGTTTGGCAGGCGGGGTTGCATGGTCCTAGCCGGTCGGAAGCTGAGCCCATGGTCTTACATTCCCCTTCTGCTCCTGGCAGCGGGCGGCGGACTTTCAGGGCCGCAAGGCATTCATGCCTCGGCCAGATATGCCCTCGGAGTGCCGGCGTGCGTACTTGCCTGCCTTGTGTTCTTGCGAGCGGCAGTGACGCAACGCCCGCACCTGCGAAGTCTGTTGTTCACCGGCTTCATCGCAGGTCTCTACGGGCTGGCTACTGGCGTCGTCCCCCCTGACGCAGCTTTCTTTCCCGCTTCGCTGGTCAACCAGACGACCTTCTTTGCGCTGACTGGTGTACCCGTTCAGATAATCCGAGGTACCTTGGCTGTGCTGATGGCTGCGGGCATATGGGTCTTTCAGAGACGCTATCGACGGGATGCCTTCGCAACTGTCAGGCACGAGTGTCGCACTCGCGCGGGCGAAGTTCTCGCGGTATGTCTAATTGCCGTTCTAGCCCTTGGCTGGGTGCTTACTGGCCTGGTGGGAGACTATGCCGACAGCAATCTGCGAGAGGATATCGCTGCAAGGGCGAGGATAGCAGCGGCATCCATCGACGATGTGCGGGTTCGTCGTCTTGCGGGTAGCCGGGCGGACCTTGAGGACCCCGATTACATTCGCCTGTGCCGGCAGCTCGAGGAGATGCAGAAATCCTCCAAGGGTATCCGCTGGCTGTATATCCTCGGACAGAGAGATGGGCACATCGTGGTACTGGCTGATTCGACGCCCACCGGCCGCCCGGGCCATGCCCTCCCCGGCGTGCGATACCAGAAACCCCCGGAACAGCTTTACGCCGCCTTTAGGGCGGGTAAGGACTCAGCCGTCGGCCCCTACACCGATGAATGGGGAACTTTTGTATCAGGTTTCGCTCCCATAACAGACATTGCCACCGGTGCCGCTCCCGCAGTTCTGCGCATTGACATGGACGCCAGCCGCTGGGCACACGCCATCGCCGTCTTTCGCTTGGCTGCTATCACAGCTGTCTTTGTGGTGGCATCTCTACTCGTGCTGTTCGCGGTAATTCAGCAGCGGATGTGGGAATCATCCCAGCGCATCGCAATAAGCGAACACCGGCTCAAGGAGGCTCAGAGCATAGCTCACGTCGGCAGTTGGGCCTACGAGGCAGCGTCCGGCCGCATAGCTTACTCGGATGAAGTCCTGCGCATATTCGGATACGACCCGGCGGAGCGCAGTGCTCCTATCGATGAGCTCAAGGGATCTCTTGCAGGTGAGACCAGGGAGCGGCTTGGACAGCTCGTCAGCCGGGCCGTCACCGAAGGTGGGCCATTTGTCGTTGAGGCGTCCCTGAAGAGGCGCGACGGCACTGTTCGTGATGCCATCTGCACCGCCCGCGCAGTTCGCAGCCATGAGGGTCACGTCACCCAGCTTGTCGGAACACTGCAGGACATTACTGAACGCAAGCAAATGGAGGAATCGCTTCGCACCAGTGAATCGCTCTTGTCGCACGCAATGGACCTGGCCGGCCTTGGCCACTGGGAATACGATGCCGCTACTGACCTGTTCCGCCTCAATGACAGGTTCTATTCGATGCTGGCCACGACCGTCGAGCGCGAAGGCGGCTATCTGATGAGCCCCGCAGCCCTGACTTCGGCCTTTGTGCACTTGGAAGATGCTCACAGCATATCGGAAGAAATCAGCAGGGCTACCGCCCCGACATCTTCAGGCTATTCGCAGCAACTGGAGTTACGCGTCGTTCGCAGGGATGGCCAGAGCCGGGTCTGGCTCGTGCAGCTCAGGACAGTCACAGATGCTGATAGCAAGCCCATCGGCATGAGAGGCACCTGCCAGGACATAACCGAGCAAAAAAAGGCCGATAACGCGCTGCGGGAGTCTGAGCGCCGCCTGTCGGACATAATGGAATTCTATCCCGATGCCACCATGGTAGTCGATAGCAGCGGCAGGATCATCACATGGAATCGTGCTATGGAGCAACTGACGGGCTTCAAAGCCCAGGACATGCTCGGAAAGGGTGACTTTGAGGCGGGGGTCCCGTTCTACGGCGAGAGACGCCCCACACTGGTCGATCTTGCCATGCATCCCGACAGCGATATGCTGAGCAGCTTTACCAACCTCCGGTGGCAGGGCGAAACGCTGTCAGGCGAGCTTCACGTCCCTCGTCTGCGCGGCGCAAAGGCATACCTGTTCGCATCTGCGACGGTTCTGCGCAACCTGCGGGGCGAGGTTGTCGCCGCGGTCGAATCCGTACGTGACATCACAGAACGTAGACGGATGGAGGAGTCTCTGCGAGTAAGTGAATCCCAGCTTTCAGATGCCATGGAGCTCGCCAGGCAGGCATACTGGGAATATGACATGGCGACCCAGACGTTCTCATTCAACAACCGCTTCTACACGCTCTACGGTACCACCGCCGAGCAGGAGGGCGGCTATCACATGCCGCTGGAAATCTACATCAGGGAGTTCATACCAGAGGCAGATGCACATATCATCTCAGATGAGCTCGCCAAGGCGCAGGCCTCCACGGCTTCAGGATACTTCAGCCAGTTTGAGCATCGTGCCGTACGCAGGGATGGAGACACACGATACATCGCAGTGCGCCTTCACGTCATAAAGGATGCTGCCGGTCAACCTGTCAAGTGTTACGGTGTCAACCAGGATACCACCGGCCACAGGAAGATGCTTGAGTCCCTGCAGATAGCTCGCGATCAGCTCGCCATCGCAATGGACCTGGCGAAGATGGCCTGCTGGGAGTATGACATCGCTGCCGACCGATTCCTCTTCAATGACCAGGTCTATCTGCTCTTCGATACCACATCTGTTAAAGAAGGCGGCTATTCGATGTCTGCTGCCGAGTATGCCGACAGGTTTGTCCACCCGGACGACATGAATCTTATGGCGAACGAAATCGCCGCGGCAAGAGCCTCCGGTAACCCGCATTACTCGCGCCGGTTTGAGCATCGCATCATCCGCCGCGATGGTGAACCGCGATATATCTCGACCCGAATCAGCATGATACAGAACGCTGAGGGCAGACCCGACAAGCTCTACGGTACGATCCAGGATATCACCGAGAGCAGACAGGCCGAGGAGGAGATAAAAAGATCGATGTCCTTGCTGCGAGGCACGCTGGAATCAACTGCCGATGGAATCCTTGTCGTTGATAGCGAGGGCCACATCAGCGGATTCAATTCGCGGTTTGTCCGTCTCTGGGGTATACCTCAGAGCGTCATGGACTCAAAGGATGACCGCAGCGCCATCCAGTTTGTTCTCGACCAGCTCAACGAACCTGAGAGATTCCTGGCAAAGATCCAGCAGCTCTACGCTCAGCCGGAGGCTGAAGACTTTGACACACTGGAGTTCAAGGATGGACGTACTCTTGAGCGTTATTCAATGCCTCAGTGGATAGATGGCAAGCCGGTTGGCAGGGTGTGGAGTTTCCGTGACGTCACTGCGCAGAAACGCTCACAGGAGGAGCTCAGACAGCGAGAGGCATCTCTGGCAAGCATCTTCCTCGCTGCCCCCGTAGGCATCGGCGTGGTAAAACAACGAATCATTCTTCAAGTCAATCAGAGATTCTCCGAAATGGTGGGTTACACGGCAGATGAGCTCATCGGCCAGAGCGCCCGGCTGCTCTATCCCACGGACGAGGAATACGAGCGGGTCGGCCGTGAGAAATATCAGCAGATGGAAGAACACGGTACCGGGACAGTAGAAACAAGGTGGCGGCACAAGGACGGTCATATCATTAACATTCTGCTAAGCTCCACCCCTCTCTACAATGCCGACCCGCGATCCGAGGTCACCTTCACTGCCCTTGATATCACAGAAAGAAAACAGGCAGAGGAGGCCCTGAAACTCGAGCATGACCTTGCAAGGCGCGTTGCAGAGACTAGCCCCGCCGGCGTGACTGCCCTCAACCGCGAAGGCCAGATCATCTTTGCGAATCGTATGGCCGAGCGCGTGCTTGGCCTGAAAAAGGACAGAATCACCTCGCTCACTTACAACGCCCCTGATTGGCGCATCACCGACTTTGAGGGCAATCCGTTCCCGGACGAACAGCTCCCGTTCCAGCGTGTGAAGTCCACTCAGAAGCCTGTCTACGATTTGCGCCACGCCATTGAGCACCCTGATGGCTCTCGCGTCCTCCTGTCGATAGATGCTGCTCCCTTCTTCACCGAAGGCGGCGATTTTGACGGTGTTGTCGCGGTCCTCCAGGACCTGACAACCAGTAATCAGGCCGACACCCTGCTCCACATACTCCGTGGAGGCAAGGTAGTGAAATAGGCGATAGCGAGCCGCTCTTCAGTTGGAGAATGCCGCCTTCAGCACCTGTGCAGCCTCCTTCGCATACACGAACTTCATCCCCTTCTTAGCCTCCGCGGGTATCTCGGGAATATCCTTCTTGTTCCTCGCCGGCACTACAACCGTCTTGATTCCCGCGCGCTTCGCCGCGAGAACCTTCTCCTTCAGGCCCCCTATCGGCAGCACAAGCCCCTGAAGAGTTATCTCGCCGGTCATTGCCACATCCGGCCGGACTTTCCGGTCAGTCAGCCTCGACACAAGCGCCGTCAGCATGCCGATGCCGGCGCTTGGCCCGTCCTTCGGCACCGCGCCCTCAGGCACATGTATGTGGAAATCGCTCTTGCTGAATACCTTATCCTCTATACCGAGCTGCTTTGCATTGGATTTGACAACGGTGAATGCGGCCCTCGCGCTTTCCTTCATCACCTCTCCAATGTGGCCCGTCAGCAGCAGGTCACCCTTGCCCGGCATCGTTGCGCATTCGATGAAGAGAATCTCGCCGCCATGTGGCGTATAAGCAAGCCCCGTCACGACGCCGGGAACCGCCGTCCGCATCGCCACTTCGCTCTCGAACCTCATGGGGCCCAGTATCTTCGCCAGCTGAGCTTGGCCGATCCTGGCCTTTTTTCGCGAGCCTCTTGCAATGTCCGTTCCAACCGCTCTGCAGATTGCCGCGATCTCTCTTTCCAGATTCCTGACGCCCGCTTCCCTCGTATAGTCGTTGATGACCGCGATGAGTGCACCATCCTCGATCAACAGCCTGTTACGCGTCAGCCCGTGCTCCTTGAGCTGCCTCGGCACCAGGTATCTCTGCGCTATCTTCAGCTTCTCGCCCTGTGTGTAACCCGGCAGCTCAATGACCTCCATCCTGTCGAGCAGCGCAGGCGGCACCGGCTCCGTGTAGTTGGCTGTCCCGATGAACATCACCTCGGATAGATCGAACGGCTGGTCAAGGTAGTGGTCCGTGAAAGTCGAGTTCTGCGCGGGGTCAAGCACTTCCAGAAGCGCGCTTGCCGGATCGCCGCGGAAATCCTGCCCGATCTTATCCAGCTCATCCAGCATGAACACGGGGTTCCTGCTCTTGCATTTCCTCATCTCCTGCAGGATTCGCCCGGGCAGTGCGCCGATATACGTCCGCCTGTGTCCCCTTATGTCCGCCTCATCGCGTATGCCGCCAAGCGATATTCTGACGAATTTCCTGCCCATTGCCCTGGCTATTGACTGCCCCAGGCTCGTCTTGCCTACCCCCGGCGCCCCGACAAAGCAGAGTATCGGGCTCTTGCCGCCCGGATTCAGCTTCCGGACAGCCAGGAACTCCAGTATCCGGCGCTTCACCTTCTTTAGCCCATAGTGGTCGCGGTTCAGTATTCGCTCGGCGCGGCCTATATCCATATTGTCCGTCGTCCGGACGGACCATGGCATCTCGCACATCCAGTCCAGATATGTCCTGCTTACTCCGTACTCCGGCGAGACCGGAGGGATACGGCTCATTCGCTCCAGCTCCCGCATCGCCTCCGCCTCCACCCCCTTCGGCATCTTCGCCTTTTTTATCTTCGCGCGCAGCTCGTTGATCTCTTCCGTGTGCCTGTCCTTCTGCCCAAGCTCCTCCTGTATCGCCTTAAGCTGCTCCTGCAGGAAAAGCTCCCTCTGGCCCTTCTCGATGCTTTCTCTCACCTGCCCATGTATCTTGTTCGACAGTTCCAGCACCTCCAGCTGCTTCGCCAGCGCCACAGATATCAGCCCCAGACGTTTCTCCGCGTCGATCTCTTCCAGCAGCGCTTGCTTCTCCCCTATGGAAACGCTCAGGTTTGCCGCCAGAAAATCTGCCAGCGCCGACGGGTCCTCGATGTTCTCGAGCATCAGCGATGCCTCTTCGGGTACGTTCGGGCTCAGCTGAATGACCCTGTTGGCCGTATTCCGAACGTTGACCGCCATCGCCGCAAGCTTTTTTGTGCTCTTCACATGGGCAGCCAGGTACTCCACTTCCGCCTTCAGATATGGCTTGGTGGCAACGAAACGCTTTATCCGGAATCGCATGATGCCGTGTACGATGACCTGCATCCCTCCGCCGGGCGTGCGAACCACTTTCAGTACAGAGGCAACCGTACCTATCTGGTACACATCCTTGGCTGACGGGTCCTCAACCTCCGCGCTGCGCTGTGTTAGAAGCCCAAGTACCGTGCGCGCAGGCGCCACGTCTTCCATAAGCTTCTTGCTTTTCTCCCGCCCGATGCCGAGCGGCATAACCGTCCCCGGGAACGCCACTGTGTTTCGGATGGGAAGTATCCCGAGCACTTCGGGCAGACTCACTTCGTTATTCTTCTCAGGGGATTCCGGGTTTTCGCCCGGGGGGGTGGCATCCACATGGAGCACGTCCGACAGTACCATCGATGAAAGCCAGTTAGCCATTGCGAAATCCGACTTTAGGGTCCGCTTAGTGGCGATGGGATTACCGCCACGCCCAATAGTACGGCTTTTCGGTCGGATTTCAATAAGCAAATATCCCACTTTACCTTTCCACCCCCCGGCCGCCTCAGGAAATCTTGGCCGCCCACACAAAAAAGATTGACTCTTGCGCTGGAATCGCATATATAAGCCCCTCTTGTGAGTCGGGGACGTAGCTCAATTGGTTAGAGCATCGGACTGTCGATCCGAAGGTTGAGGGTTCGATCCCCTTCGTCCTCGTTTCTCGAAAGCCGTCAGGGCGCCGCCTTGGATGGCTCTTTTTTTGCGCCTCGACCCGTCAGCAGCATCCGGATATCCAGAAGAGCCGCCCTGCCCCGCTCCATCAGCCCAATCCTGCCCGATGCGAACTTCATCCCTTGATACGGACAAATGCATTCCCTTGCAGGGCATTTTCTCGGCGCTGGGTCAAAAGGCCTCGTTTGCGCGAAGAAATTCCCGTACCCATCAGGTATGGTGCAGCAGCGCGAGAGATTGCCCGAGATATCCATGTAGAAAGAGCTGTGACCCGCGGCACAGTGCTGGCCGCGAAAAGAGGTTCTGCCCGCAAGTATCGCCTGTTCATACCGGCTAAGTTCATAGCGGGCTATCTGTCTCCGCTCGCGCTGCGTATACGTAGCCGGATACGCCCGCCCCTCGAACAATCCCCTGAAGACCTTGATACGGCAGTCACGCACCCCCGAGGCCATCAGGCCCTCTATATCTCTATCCATTCTCGTTAGCAGAGGCGGATATGATATATAAAGCACCTTGACCCGGAAGCCTTTCTCCTGCAGGAAAAGGACTCGCTCAAGAAAACGCCTGACCCCTTCCCCTCGCTTCTCAAGCTCCTGTATGTGGATGCTCGCATTTATGGTATGGACACCTGTAACTCGGACATACCTTCCGAAATCATAGGCATCCTGTGCGGATAGATTGGTGTTTATTGAAAGCTCATGCCGCTGTGACAGAAGTGACGCAAGCTCTACGAATCGCGGATACAGAAATGGCTCGCCGCCCGTCATGTGGATACGCCATCTTTTCCCGGTGTTGTTGAAACATGATGAGATATGCTCCGGTGCATACCGGCCGCAGTCAGGATGCTCCTCCCCCCGCTCTTCATCCACCCCCTCCCGAAAGCAATAAGCACATTCATAGTTGCATCGCTTGTTCAGGCGCCACATCACGTGGTACATCTCCGTGCGATCTTTCGTCTGCGATGTTGTGTTACTCTGATGCAACATCTCCGCGATTCTACCTCCATATCCTCCATCCCGCAACAGGCACCTCGAAGGAGCATCTGCGATGCCTGCGGGTGCTGCAATGGCTTACATAGACGCCTGGGTATCCCCACTAAGCGACCCTCGCATGGCACCTGCATCGTCCCTCCCCGACCCTGCAGCACGCCCCTACCCGCCGCTCGACGTTGCCAATCGCCTTTCTCCTTGCATATCTGGATGTACAGGGGTATAGTGCTTGCCCTGATGCCGGCCGGCGACTCTGGCCAGACCATCCAGCCGGTTTCGAGGGTGTAGCTCAGTAGGTAGAGCAACGGACTTTTAATTCGTAGGTCCTGGGTTCGAGCCCCAGCACCCTCATTGCCTCCGATTGCGTAGAATCACCGTTTTGAGAGGTTGTGTGGCATCCTACGGCCTTTTGCGTTTTTGGTAATGAGGGGACACTTGCGGACACTTTTCGCCCCTTCTGGGCGCTAGTTTGTAGCGGTTTTTGTATCAGTAAGATTTCGCCCGCGTCCGTACCTGTTGCAGCCGCCGCGACTCGGTTTACATCCGGCAGAGCCGCCACAGCCTCAGCCAGAGCCCCCCTGAGCGTGTGGCTGTATCTATCAAGGGTCAGCGTCACCGTGCTATGCCTGAGAAGCTCCTGAGCGGTCTTAGGGTGTATCCCCGAAGCCGCCAGCATCGACGCAAAGCTATGCCTCAGGCTGTGAAAGTCAACCAGACCCCGCTCCTGTACCTGTTCAAGTATCCCCGCCTTTGTCATATCCTGCCGCAGCATATCCGCCATATCGTACCGGCTCGGCAGCGTAAGAGCCTCAGCCGCAGGGTGCTTCCCGGCAAGCTGTTCTTTCAGGGCATCGACAAGACCCGGCATTGTCAGTGGCAAGACCGCATCCTTGCCGTTCTTCGTGCACTCCCCCGCCAGCGTGACCGTGTTCGCCGTCAAGTCAAAATCACGGACCCGCAGCGAACGGATTTCATTGCTCCTTAGCCCCGTACCTGCCGCAAACTGATAGACGGTCGCCCGCTGTTCGCCGGTGATACCCCGCCATGTCGCACCTGTCCTTGTCCACTGGATCAGCTTGGCAAGCTCGACCGGCTCCAAGGCTGCGCGTTCCTTGCTGCTGCCCCCCCTGACCCGCACCGTGACAAGCGGATTCTCGACCGCCCTGCCATCCTCGACCATCCACTTGCAGAATTGGCGAACGGCTTGCATGTAGTATTTCCGGGTCTGGTCCGATACCGGGCCTATCTCGACGGGCTCTACCTTATCGCCGTTGCGCTTCAGGACCTCGCGCTGGAGTCTCGAAAGCACAAGCTGCACCTTGCTTGCGGATATATCACAATAATGGGTAGCCCCGCACTTGGCAAAGACCCGTGCAGCTCTCTCATGCGCCAGAGAAGCGGTCGCCGGTTTCGAGCCCGCCGCAATCATATTCTGCTGCCAGTCCGCAAGGTGTTCACTTAGCGGTCTGTTGACTTCCAAAACCTCAGCGGATATGAGCCCCCTATCTATCTTCTCGGCCTGACTGACAAGCTGGGCCTTCTGATACTCCGTTGCACTCTTGTCCCTGCATCCCTTGACGGTTCGGACAATGCCCCGGTGGTCTCGGTATCGGAAATACCAATAGCGCGACTCGGTACGCTTGCCCGTTGCCTTGTCCGTCCAGTACCGCTTGAAAAGTCCATCGTTTTTCTGTTTCCGTTTCATAGCTTTGCCTTCTTTCTCTTGCGGATTTCCACCTGATACCCGAAATAGTGAAGGAGCCGCTCAGCTGTTTCTATCGTGCATCCACGTTGGCCACTGATAATACGGCTAAGCGCAGCCTTGTCTACGCCACTTTCCCGCATTATCTGGTTTAGGCTCTTGTCGCTGTTTTTGAGCAAACGCCGCACCATTCCAGTCATCTTCGCTTTACTCATATGGATAATATAGCACACTTGTTGTCATCCGTCAACAGTATTCTTCACCTCTTCTGAGAGCCCCTTCAGGCTGCCACTAGAATGGCGGCATCATGTCGGCCCATATTCTGGTTCTTTCCGGGTGGTCCTTACAGCTTTTCATCAAGGGGATTCTAGTGCATTTCTCCTCTATGATGTATATTGCATTCGGCAGGCCGTGCGTTGGATGGCCATATGCCCAGTGAATGGAGACTTTTTTGCCGTTGCGGCGCGGAATCCGCGAAATACGGCATTCCCCCATGAAACTGCCTGGCCCTACATAGTTGTCCAACAGTATTTGCTCAGTAATCTTCATAATGGTTTTCCTTTCTATATGGAATTTACTCGCCATATTTGCCCTTAGTTTAGCTGCCGAAGGTTATCATCAACTGGCCAGAGTGAAACGTGAATATCTATGACAACCTTTGACAATCTTCACGTAGTGAGCCAAGAACCGCCTAATCGCCTGGCCCATTTCGCTCCTTGCTTCCGCTACTTTTACTTTCAGTTTCCGACTCTGTGCCTTGCTTGTTCTAGTGTTCATCATACAAACTGCCCTTCTAAAAAACATGTAGTTCAAAACTCGCGCGCCGAAATTTTCTTAAGCCCTTTTTTGCCATTGTTACTGTTACTGCGGCCACTGCCACCGGGCTTTGGGGCCCGTGGCAGGCCGCGTCTCTACTGCCTGCCTAAGAACCGCAGCCATGCGCAAGGCTGGGGGGCACGGAAATATACGTATAGCGCCGTTGTGCGTAACAGTTGTGCGCCTAAAAGAAGACCTCATTTTTGAGCTCCTGCGAAATCACAACTGTTGTCCGTAACAGTTATGCCACTGTTATCCGTAACAGTTGACATTTTCTTTTTGCGGCAGTTGCGGCCGTGCCGGTTACCCGGCCCGAAGCCAGGCCCTCGACGTTTGGGCCGTGCCATTCCGACAAACTCAGGCTTCCCGAACAGCTTCCAGCGGTCGCTGAGCGCGTACAGGCTCGCTTCCTTTTTCACCCCGAGCCCGCTTCTGGTAATATCAATCAGCCCCGCGCGGACAAGCTCATCAATCGCACGAACAAACTTGCCCCCCTTAATGCCATACTTGGCTGCCTCGGTATACCGAAACTCCATCAAGCCGTTGTTGACGTGTTGCCATGCGCCGTGCCGTGACTTGGCTGCCTTGCCTTGCACTCGCTGATATTGGCATTTGTGTCGCAGAATCCCATATACTTGGCACGCCGCCGCGGTCTTCAGCGATAACCATGCAGGCGATAACAGGATGTCGCGCTCCAAGAACAGCTTAGCCCATCGCGCAGCCTTGTAGCGCTGGTCCCTTGTCATCAGGCTGGATTCTCTCGCTGTCACGCCCGCCCCCTTCCTGCCTCGAAGCGGTCACGGTCAGGCAGCCCCAAAGCGATCCAGCGGCTAATGTCCTCAGAGCGCCACCTCACGCACCGCTGCCCTTTGCGTATCGGCTCAGGCATCCGGCCCGCGCTGTCCCATCGGCGTAGAGTTCTAGCAGCAACCTTCACAAGCCGCGCAACATCCTCAATCGTGAAAAGCTCATTCATCGTCCGGCTCGTTTCCCGGCTGGTCTGTGTCATACTGCCCTCCGCTGATAGTCGCTCTGCGCGCAACAGTTAACCGGCGAATTGGCGATATGTGTGAAATCGGTCAGAGGTTTGAAATCACCCCGAAAAAACCGCGTTCTTGCTGTCAAAAACGAGGCGTTTTTTTGCTTAACTGTTGCACGTGCATCGGTCATTTTTGAGCCCTCGCAGCCCGATAGCTTTTCCGCCGTCTTTTCACCCGGCAATCGGAGCAAACCCTTGCCCTTGGCGGCAACGGCGCGCCGCAGTCAGGGCAATGGCGGGTCTCGCTCTCTGGCAGAGCGAGATCCGCCCCTGTCTGCTTGCCATAGCGAGCAGCCATCTTGTCGCCATACCCCTGTTGCGCAGCGACGGGCAGGACGGCCTTCTCAAAGTAGTTACATCTGCTACCGCTTTCCACCACACAGGTGTCAGAGAAAAGACATCCGCCCCGCTGGTGGTCATAGTTCGCACAGCCGGGCATCAGGTCTCTGGGGATACTCGACCCGCGCAGGAATTGCAGTAATGTCGGTGTTCGCTTCATGCCTGCTGCCCCCGTATCCGGATACCATACAGCCCTTGGCGAATTGCCTGTACTTGCTGTTCGCTGAATAGCCGGATGATGCCCACCCGCTGGACAGGCTGGAGCCTGTGTTTCTGGATGATGTACTTGACGCGCTGGGGCAGCTCGCCTAAGGCATCGGCTATCTGTGTTACCGTGTAAAGCATCGTGTTCGTCATATCTACCTCTGTAAGAACAAAAACTTTTGCTTTTACAGTGAAAGTATATGACATGCGCAGAGGTAGTGACAAATGGGACTTAGTCCCGACTTAGTCCCCCCAGTCCTTATGTTACAAGGTCATGCCACTCAGGTTTCAGTCGATAGCCCTCGTTCTTGATATTTGTCAGAATGCCCTCATCTACCATTTTGGCGAGTAGCTCTTTCAATCTGCCAGCGTAGGCACGTCTCAGCGCCTTCGCTATTCCCTCCCCCATCATTGCCTCAGTCTTGCCGAGTGCCCTGGCTATCTTTCGTATCGTGTCTTGCTGGTCAGAGGTAAAATGGCCCAAGACGGTTTCTCTGTCCTGCGATTGTTCCTGCTCCAGCTGTACCCTAAAAGAAGTCAGCCTGTCTCCAAACTCCCGTGTTACCTTCTTCAGGTTCTCGCCCGTCTCTCTTAGCTTGTATATTTTCTTCAACACGTCATCTAGCATGACGCGCCGAGCCGTCTTGTCTTCAGATGCTGCGGTTTGGGTCTTCTCCGCTGCCTCAATTCGGCGTGTTGCTTCTCCGGCCTCAATCTCCAGTTTGGCACAAGCATGAAGTACCTCGTCCCTGATAGTTGCGGGCGACCAATTCGCTAGCGGATAACGGTCTGCCAACTTCCCAGCAAGTCGGGTCTGCCACTGTTCAACAATGGGTGTCAGCGGCATCTGCTTTGAGGCTTCTAGCGAACACTCCAGCAAGTTGACCGTCTCGATAATGATACTTCCCTCTTCACTGACATCTACGCTTCCTTGTGCCCACGCATTACTGCACAACCTCTCTATAGTATTGCCTAGGTACAGCAACGCCGAAGCTGCCGATATGCCTGATTCTCGCATCACCCTAAAAGGCATCGGGCCTTGCGGCCATGAGTCCTCACCTAGTGTATTGAAGTACCATTTCCTGATGCGCTTCAGCCTGTCCTTAAGGGCAAGCCACGTGAACAAAGATGGATGGCCGATGTAGTACATGCGTGGCTTTCCGTCGTCAAGCAGGCCCAAGACGCTTGTTACACGGCAGTGTTTGGGCGCATTCTCACGGGAATACAGTAATGCCTCAATCTGCTGCAACATCTTGGCAAAAGCAACTACAATCGCGTAGCAGATGCCCCCGCGCACGGACTTCTCTGTGATGTCACTGTAGTTGTTGTAGTGTTCGGCAGCACTCTGGTAATCAGCGAAAGTTACGGCGGTTACTGCTCCTAGCTTGCGAGCTTGCTCGCGGAGCATGCCTTCACTAATAGCGCTTTCGGTGAGTTCTGTGACCTCAGCAGCCTTCCCAGTTGCCTTCTCTGCACCCTTCGGATGTGGCTTTTTCGATGACATGCAAACCTCTTTTCTATCGGGTGGTCTGGTTCGGCCAAGTGAAAAGAGGTTTCCCAAAGCCTGTACCGAACCAAACCTCAAGCGGATGCCTCCGCACCCGTTACAAGATTGTATCTCGGCCTTGCCATTGTGGCAAGCGCCCCCGCACCCGCTGTTTCTCTTCAGATGCAATGGACCGGCTCTGAGCGAATCAGACTGCGGTCACTGTTTGCTAGGAAACGCCTGCTCGGCCTTTGTCCTCAGCAGGTCCAAACGCCGTTGCTCAAAGTCGGAGACCACGAATGACAAGGTATTGCCCATTGGCCCGCTAGGAGGAGACGCGATGCGGTCATAATAAACTTGCCCCGTGAGAGTCATGTTCCCCTCTGGAAACACCCAAGTCGCAACAGAGTACGAGGCATCTTCCATTCTCCCGTAATATCCCAGTCTTGTATGTCTGACAGTCATGCTCGTCGGCTCACCAAACCGGATTACCAGATAATCGTGAAGTTTGGCAGACTCATCGCTATCCACACCAAGGGTGAAACCAACCAGCTTCTTGTCAAGATACCGCCATGAAATGTTCCTGACCTTCAGGTCGCCCAAGGCCATTGGTCCGCTATCAAGCATCTGTGTGCCATCCTTCTGAATAGGCTCGTCGGCCCAGACTCTATTCATGGCTTCGCCAATTCGCCTGCCGAGGAATGCGAAGCGGTTTGGGTCGGGCAACGTCGCCGGATTCGGCTCTGTCGATTCAGTACCCGCATCTATCCCGTGTCTGTTGCAGAGTGACCTAAGACGCTGTATCTCGGCCTCTTGTGCCGCCACCTTCTGATTCAGCTTAACAATCTGCTGCCGCAAGGCTACCACGTTAGGGTCTTGGACAGCCAGCAGCATTACAACCAGCATTTCAGTAATCATCCTATCCACTCCTTAGAGGCAGAATGTGATCCCCGCACTACGGTGCAGACCAAAGTGTCTTGCCGTCGGGCCCGAGAAGAAACAGTGACGATTCAGGGTATCTGATGGTTATCCCATCTGGCGTCAGAGCGTGCGTCGCTCCAAGGGTAACGCGTAATATGCCCTTCTCATCGCCCAAGCTCAATGCTGAGCCGTCTTTCAACACCCCCAATCCAACGCGGACGTTGCCCTTCTCGTCGATCAATCTCAGCTCTGGTCCCTCCTTCGACATGAGCAATCCGGCGCGAACTCCGCCTTTCTCGTCGCTCAGGCTCAACATAGATGCATCCTTTAACAAGGCGAGTTTGACGGGAACGTTGCCCTTCTCGTCGTTTAGGCTCAGTGCCGTGCCATCCCCGAACGTGGCCAGAATGGCGCGGCCATCAACCTTGTCGTCGCCTAGGCTCAGTGTTGCGCCCTTCTTCGACGCCCCCAGTATGGCGCGGAAGTTGCCTTCCTCGTCTGCTAGGCTCAGCCGAGGCACGCCCTTGCGCACGCTCAGTACGGCGCAGATCTTGCTTTTCTCGCCAGCGAGTTTCAGTATTGGGCCATCCTTATACACGCCCAGCTCGGCGAGGGTGATGCCCTTCTCGTCGGCTAGACCCAGTGTTGGGCCGCCCTCGCTCATAGCCAATCCGGCGCGGACGTTGCCCTTCTCGTCGACCACGACGAACTTACTCGCCCGAATTGTCTTGGGTAGTTCCTCGCCAGCGGGCTCCGCCATCGCAGTCTGTGGCTCAAAAGTCCAGATGACAAGGCCACCTGCAAAAAGCAAAACCACAACGCCCAGCAACCAGCAGTTACGGCGTTGTGTGCGGACCAATTCCTGTTCTAGCTTTTCCACGCGTTCTTCGATAGTCATAGTGTTTCCCTTTCTCTGCAAAGCGGTTGTTCACTTGTTTTTCTGCTCAGGTGGTTCCTTGCGTCGCAAGGCTTCTATCTGCCAGCAGATGAGCCATGCGATGAGCCAAGCGCCAGCCACGCAAAATGCCAAGTAGATAATCCCAGCTATAAAGAACTCGGGGTCTGAGTCAAAGGCTGCTGGCAGCAGCAAGAGCAGTCCGCCTATCCCCACTACCGCTGCTGCGATCAGGGGGATGGTGGTCACATATCCAGCCTTCTTCAGAGCAGCCTTGAGCGGGCCTAGACCTACACCATCGTGGAGGCATTCAAGAAGCGCTTTCGCTATGTCCGAAGCAGGTTTTTCACTGGGGTCTTCATGGTTCTGGGCCATAAGCTCTCTCCTTCACATCTACCATCGCGGCATGTCGAGGATTCTACCATGTGCCAAGCAGACCGGCAAGCTTCCGCCTTGGCAGCTGACCCTCCGGACTTCTTCGCCCCCGCCCGCTCCAGCGCCCCTTCAAGTCCCTTTATCTCCCTAAACCTCGTCTAACCTCTCTTTTCCACGCCCGAAAACCCTTGCTTAACCTTGCTTAACCTTCTCTAACCTTGCCCGGAAACCTTTCCTAACCTTTCTTTTCCCCCTCAGACCTGCGCCAGTCTGCGTTGGCCCAGCTAAACCCGTCCCAGCTCACCCCAGACCGCCTCAGAACGCCCTTAGGTGTCTCTTTCCATGCCCTAACCTGCCCTAATCTGTCTTTTCAGATACCGTACTAATACGGGATTTCCAGACTTTCGTTGTCTGCCCCTTGAATCGCGTGGCAGCTTTGGAGTACAATCAGTGGCTGGAGGTTTTGGTGATGAGCTGGAAGGGTAACGTCTGCAAATACAGACCCGTTTCCAGGCAGAGTCGCTCTGCCTGAGCGGGTCTTTTTGTTTGCGCTCTTGGAAGGAGACTGGTGATGAAGAACGTAGTGACCGTATGCTTGCTCTTACTGATGCTTGCCTCAAGTGCCCATTCAGATCTCATCGTCAACGGGGATTTTGAGTCAGGCCCCAATTACCCCGGTCTAATCTACCAAGCACATGAGGGTTCGACGGAGATAACGGGATGGGTCGTGACCAGAAACACCGTTGAGTACTGTAATCTCGATGAGGCCTTCGCTGACGGGCGATACATCGACCTTGACGCTTCACCCGGGGCGGGAGGTCTTGCCCAGACGTTTCAAACAAGCCCTGGCCAAGTATATGAGGTTAGTTTCGAGCTATACGGAATTAGTCACCCCTCCGGACCTGATATGAAGCACCTGGGGATAACTGTTGCAGGACATCCTTTCGAGTATTTTTTCGACACAACCATAAATCATAATTTGCTCTGGGACAAACACAGCTTTGTTTTTACCGCGACTGATATAACCTCTACGCTAGAGTTCTACAGTCTCGACCCCGAAACAAGTTACTGTGGCCCCCTCATTGACAATGTCACTGTAGAAGCAGTCCCAGAGCCCGCCACGCTCCTACTGATTGGAATAGGCGGACTTATTCTCAGAAAGCGATAGATGTTTCACATTTTGGAAGGAGAACGGCGATGAAAGCCTTGGCGACCGCAGTTGTGCTTCTCTTCTGTAGCACGCTGATTGCTTCTGAGTATACGTTGGTGGACCTGGGCGAAGGCAAAGCGCTTGGCATCAACAACTCAGGGCAGGTGATAAGTGACTGGTGGGTGTGGGAGAATGGCACGATTAGAGGAATAGCTCAACCTTATCTAAGCAATGGTAACTACTGTCAGGCTAGAGGGATTAACAACAATGGCCAGATCACTGGCATATGCGACACATCCTATGGCAGTTCAGCCTTCGTCTGGGACTCGCGTAGCGACCAGTTCACGCTCATCCCGAGGTACGGTGACTGGTCTACGAACAATTGGGGCACAGCCATTAATGACTCTGGAGTAGTCGTAGGACAGGGTGGATTAACCGGAATCTATCCGAATGCCGTAGCTTGGGATGCACAGCGAGGCCATTTCTTCGCGATGGGGAACGCCGACGCGCGGAACGTGAACAGCTCAGGTGCTATAGTCGGCCAAGACCGTGGTGCTGGTGGCTGGGCATATATGTGCGACCCGACTAGTGGAGGGCACAGCCTGGTCAACAACTGGGCCTACGGCTTCCGCACGAGCGCGGCCAATGCAATCAACGACCTCAGTGTAGTTGTAGGAACAGTTGGCACTAACTCCCCCACTCCCCTTCAGACTGAAATGTTCATCTGGGATGAGCCCCACGGATGCACGCTTTTGGGTTCCCTGAACACATCAGACCAGTCCAGCTGCCCATTTGACATCAACAACTCCGGTGTTGCAGTGGGTCAGGTACTGGACTTCTACAATGTGGGGCATGCTTTCGTGTGGTCTTCTGAAGCAGGCATGCGGGACTTGAATAATCTGATTGCCCCTAACTCTGGATGGCGGCTGGAAATAGCCACTGGCATAAATGATAGTGGATGGATAGTCGGCTATGGTACTGCTGCTGACGGACTTCAGCATGCATTCCTGCTTGTCCCTGAACCAGCCACCGTGCTGCTGCTCGGTTTGGGCGGCCTGATTCTGCGAAGACGATAGGCATTGGAGTTACATGGTGTGCTTTTGGAAGGAGATTGGTGATGAAAAGTGTGACAATGACAATCTGTCTGACCGCGGCAATTCTGTTCATTACAGCTGGTTCAGCTTGGGCGGTGGTGGAGTACAATGACGGAGGCACCCACTACATCAGTTCGGTGGTCGATGATGAAGTGTGGGTAGACTACCAATCACCGGGTGTTCAGACTACAGTCAATCTCCTCAGTGGGGGAAGTCTTGGTGGCGGCTACCACGTCTACGGGCACACCGATAGCAGGCTGAACCTAGCAGGTGGGACAGTGGCTGGTTATCTACACAGCCGTGACAGTAGTTATGTAACTATATCAGGGGCGTATGTAGATGGCTATGCTCTTGCTCGTGAGACCGGCCACCTAACGATGGCCGCAGGGTACGTGTATGGCTATTTGCTTGCCTACGATAGCAGTCAGGTAGAAATGTCGGGCGGGGTAGTCAAGGACTATCTGTGTGCCTATTCTAACAGCCAGTTCACAATATCAGACGGGGTCGCAGGCGGTGGTCTGTATGCCTGCGACTGGAGCGAAGTGACAATGTCGGGTGGGACCGTGGTCTTGGACATAAGGTTGGACCACAATGCGATTCTTGTGCTCGATGGCTCTGATTTTGCCATTGATGGCGTTCCTGTAGGTCTTGCAGAAATCACCAGCATACTGCGCGGTTCCTGTAGCGATGAACCGATTAGGCGGCTGACAGGTACACTTGCAAACGGCGATATGCTCAACAACCAGTTCCAGGTCGGCGGAGATGCCAGAATAGTTCTTGTCCCCGAACCGGCCACGCTGTTGCTGCTTTGCTCTGGATTGTGCCTTGTCCGGCGGTTCAGGAAGTACAGATATAGCAGACAGCCTCGGGGTGCATAATCGCCGGAAGTCGCATCTTTGGGGTCTGATCTCGCTACGGTAGATCGGTGCAAGTGCACATCTTCCGCCTCCCTTCTACTGTCGTTCAGGCGTCAGTCAAAGAGTGTCGGCTCAGCTTTCGGTGGAGGAATTTTCTCTCGTTCCGGAAACTCTGGCGGCCAAGTCTTTGGAGCTGTCTTAACATCGGGAAAGAGCACCATTTCCGCACCTGCCCAGGGCATTGTGATCTCGCCAACTCGCAGCCCATCCTCACTCCACTGGAACGTAACGAACTTCTCCCCCACCGCAGCATGTCGCAGCATCCGGCGAAATCGCGTCGGGCGCATGAAGATCACCCCTTCCTGATAGATTGTTGCTGGTATCGAGCCGGTCACACCGCCGCCGCCATCGATTGTCAGCATACCGCCGCTGGCTTCTATACGCATAAACTCAGGGTCATTGGGCCTGCCGCGGTCCTCTCGGACTATCGAGATCACCCGCTGCATCCTCGGCTTGTCTATCACAAAAAGCATTGCCTTTCCCTTGGGCCTATTTCCCTGCCGCAAAGGCTGCTGGCCAGCCGCCGTGGGATTCGATTACCTCGTCTATCTCCTTCATTAGCCGGATCGTCTCTGAGAGGGCCACCACTATCTTCTGATAATGCTCGATGTCGTCCTTGCTCAATTTGCGGCCCTTGCGGTCCTTCAGCCACTTCTGGCAGACCTGATACCCGCCTATATGGAACTCCCAGACGTTCTGGGGCACGCCGGAGAAGCCCGCTGTCTTTGCCTTGTCTATCCACACAGTTTTGTCCGAATAGCTCACCTTCTCGACCTCCGGATGCGCTGGCCCGACCAGCTTCGTGATGTACTTATCCAACTTCTCTGATTCCATCAGGTGCAGGGAGACAAGCTCGCCACCGAGCTTGGCCAGTGAGCGAAACAGCTTGATGCTCGACGTAAGCGGCAGACGCGGGAAATCAGTCTTTAGAAACTCAGCATATCGGCTCCGATAGCCGGGACTATGCAACACGCCATACATGTAGCTGAAGATGTCTTCACATGTAAGGCTCCCGGGCAGACTGAAGTCGCCATCCGTCTCAACACCAAGACGTTTAGCAAGCGAACTTAGCACCTTAGGGTTCAAGTTAGGCCTACGACTCTGGGGGGTCATATCACCTTGGGGCAAGTCGCTATCGGCTGCTAGGTACAGTGGAAAGACGGTGCAGCTTCGTGATGACTCGGCTGTCTTCATCTCGACGAGGTACTGCGACACGAACACAGCATCAAAGACACCCGTGGCTTGTATTCGAGCGGAGAGCAAAGCTAGGTTGCTTTCGAGCATGTGGCGAAGTGTCGGGTACTTCGAGTCACCCTTTTCGATGATAGCACGATTATAGTAAATCCACCGACAGTCGAACGGCCGGTAGGTGATTGGGTGGATGAACTTTGGAGCGTCAGCCGCCTTGATCTTCGCTTGAGCCTCCTTCAGCCGCCAATTGGGAGTGTCCGTAATTCCGTATCGCTCCCGCAGCACTTCGAGTCGCCGTTCGGACGCAACGTCCAGTATGCGCGACAGTAAGGTCTTCTTGTCACAGTCAATCACCAATCCGTCGCGGTGTGTCTTCACTCCGCAAGAATTGACTGGCATGAAATCATCAATCGAAGGAAAAGCTCGGTATTCGGCTAGGTGGGTGTCATCGAACGGGATGAGGAAGAAATTGGGCTCACAAGGTCGCAAGGTTGCCCACGTCCGCTGTGAAGCCCTATGAGGAAGCAATTCCTCGTACTTCTCGCTACGTGTGCCCCACAGTTCACTATGCCGCACAACTGCCTGTGCTGGTCTGGCTATCGAACGAGCGCCAATGGACACGGAGACACCTTGCTGAATGTCGAAGACGTTTTCGTTATTCATGCCCTCCGGTGCGCGCTCGCCGATGTTCGAGTCGCCGTGTAGGTCGAGAACTGAAAGTGATGCCAATTGTGCGAGCAATTCCGCGCGGACTCCACGATGGATTACACCCTTCAGATAGCCATGGTTTGTAATCATCCCCCAGACACCATAGTCAACGCCTCGTAGCAGTTCCTGACTAAACCGGATAAATTTCAGGTAGTCGTCGGCCAATGCCACCAATCCTTGTTCGCCACGAACGTGCTTCTTGTAGTCGTTCATGAGTGAATCGATGAATGGATTGGTATTGGCACTCGTGACAGAATACGGCGGATTCCCAATCACTACCGTGAAACGCTCATGGCGTTTGACTGCGTTGACAGCCTGTGCTTCATGCCCGAGAGCCTCAAATAGATTGGCAGCGGCGGAGGCCGCCAAGTCTGAGGCCTGTTCAAGCGAATTAGTGAGGTATATTCTCACGCGTTCATGTGACTTACCACGGTATCGTGTGCCTGCGAGTTTGAGACCTATCTTCATATGAGCGATGGCATAGGGGGCCATCATAAGCTCAAAACCATAGAGCCTCGGCAGAAGGTGCGCCGGAACATAATCGTTCCAGAGCTTATCTAGCTCAAAGGCCATATGGCCTTCCTTTTCCCACTTTGCGTGCATTGTCTTGTGGATTATGTCAATCGCCTCCACAAGGAACGTCCCCGTTCCAGTTGCCGGGTCGAGTATCTTGACGAACGGTTCATTCTCGGATATGGCAACTTCCTCTTCCTTGCGCGTCTTGGGGTTCCTGACAGCAATCGTTGGCAGCTTCATCTCAGGGTGCTTCTTCAGCATCTGGCCCCATGTCGTTGTATCTGCAAGGCCATCGGGAAGACCGAACTCTTTTTGCAGTATCTCATGAACGGAGCGGACGATATAGGAGACGACTGGCTTGGGCGTGTAGAACACCCCCCGTTGCATTTTCTTCTTGGTATCGTACTTCTTGAGGAAAAGCTCATAGAAGTGTATCACCGGATCATGTTGCGGGTTCCTGTCGTCAAAATCGCTTTTGACAGCCTCGATATTGGCCAGGCGGAGCATCTCCACAACGTCATGAACGCCGAGTTCATCGAAGTCTATCTTGCCTTTCCTGCCACCTATCCTCAGGAACTCCGTAAGAAGGTCCTTAAGGAAGGGGTTTGACAGTGGTATCATATCTACCAGATTCCCGGCAACAAGGCCCACTGGCCTGGAGCAGGCCGCGCTGAAGAGACCATAGGTTATGGTCTGGGCGTACATGTCAGCGAAGTCGTCTTCCTTCATGTCGTGGATGAGGGTCTGCTGGACAGCCTTGTGAAGCTGGCGAATGGGCCCATTCTCGGATTCGATCTTCAGGACAGCGTTAACCCGTGCGCGGATGCTGGTTGCCAGTTCCGCCATACGTTCGGCCAGGGCCTTGGAAGTCGTTATGACCTCCCCGTGCCTGAGCGTGAAGGCCTTGGCCCACTGCTGGCGCCACTGGTTCGCGGAGAGGTCCTCGCTATACCGCAGTTTTGCCAGTTCATCCTCGCACTGGTCGATGTGCAACGCGGTATCCTGGGTATCCCAGCCGATGACCTTCAAGGTAGGCAGGCTGTCCTTTTCATCGTCCTTGAAATGGGCGAACGTGATTGCCCGCTCGTCGTTCTCGCCATAGGAGTTGATGAAAAGCAGGTCGTGAAGCCTCCAGGTCTTCATATGGCTCTTGGCGGCTGACTGGCGTTTCTTCATGACGAGCGCCTGAAGGATTCGCCGCAGCACCACAACGGGAAGCCGCTTTGGTTCAAAGTCCACATAGAATATGCCCCAGACCTCTTCGCCGGGGAACGGCCTTAGCTGTTTTATGGAACGGACCTTGGCAGCCGATTTGGCGTCAAGACCTATCTCTTCCGGCTCGTAGTCAAAGGTCAGTTCGTCCACATTGTCCGAGTCGATGGGCCAATCCAGCGTATCCCGCAGGTACTTCACAAGCGAGGGGAAGGTCTTTATCGAGCGAAGTCTCTCCATCTCGGGTGTCATGTTCGGCTTATCTCCATCCACGTACTGGGTTTCTGTCGATCTCAGATGTCGGCAGTGCTGCTACCATTAGCGTTTCTTCCGGTCTAAGTGCTTGGCCTTTCCGGCACTGGCCAAAGCCCGCCAGACCTGGTGTCTGGTGAGGGCAACGCCGGTCTGAATGACAAACTGAATGTACATTTGCTCAAACTCCTCTGTATACGGTAAGTCATCCCGCGTTCGCTTTGCGCTGTTGTATAACTGAATGAGGATCTCCTTCTGCGCATCGCTCAGTTCACTCATGTTCAAATCCCTCTCTAGTTGTTAGCTTATTTCCAGCCACGCGATGAGCCTTGGCGCGACGCCTATCGGGGCCTGTACCTTCTTGAGGTACGTGTTCTTGATATGCTTATCGACGGCAGTCCGTATCTCCGAGAGCTTTCCCTTTTCCAGCCTGCACTTGCGTGGCGTCTTCGGCTCGCAGCGGATGACGGCTGCTATGGCTGTGGCCTCCTCGACTATGCGGCCATCCTCCAGATTGTACAAGTACCACTGTGAATCGCCTTTCTCAAGCGACCACTCATCGGTCGTCACATCTTTGCCGGGCCGTGCATAGCAGAAGAACACACCTATTGCCTTCTCACTGGGGGTCTCCTTCCCACTGAAGACCTTGCCGGGCAGGTCGGCCAGCCGTTCGGCCAAGCCGGGATTCTCGGCAAGAAGCCGTTGGTATTCGAGGCTGAGGCTCTCGGTCATCGACTCTGAACCTTCGCACTGGCTGATGAAGTCCTTCAGGACGTCGTAGTCATCGTCAGGCCGCAGGAGTCTTCCGTTCTCTATGCCGAAGGTTTTGGAGATTCTCAGTGTCTTATGTGTGACCCGCTTGTAGATGTCCAGAAGCTCGTTAAGCTCTTCCGGCGGCAGGAAGTTGTAGTACTGTATCTTCTTGCGGATGTCTGCCTGGTCCGGGTGGTCGCGTACGATGGCTGCCTCAGTCTCCTTGTCGAGGCGCCTGTCGATTCGGCCTATCCGCTGCATGAGCCGCACCGGATTCCAGTGCAGGTCGTAGTTGATGAGCCTGGTGGCGTCCTGGAGGTTCAGGCCCTCGGAAAGCACATCCGTCGAGATCAGTATGCGTTTCTCCTCCAGCTTCTCGGCAGCAAGTCCTGTGCTTGATGAATCGTTATAATACGGGGCAAACGCCCTGATGATATTCGCGCGACCAGCGGAAGATTCTCCGGAGTCTATCTCCATCACACCGTCGATTTCAGCCTTCGCTAACTGCTCTTCAAGATAGCAGGCAGTATCCTTGAACTCGCTGAATATCAGGCACTTGTGTTTGGAGAGTATAGGGTCGTTCTTCAGGAGCTTGATAAGGGCAAGCAGCTTCTTATCGTGCTTCGGTTCGAAATTGGCAAGCTCTCTCAGGAACATGCCAAGCGTCTCAAGGTCGTCGAGCGTATCATCTACCATCTTCTCAATGTCGAACTTCTTACCGTCGAGCTTTCCCTGCTCTGCCGCGTTCTCGAAGAACTCTGCCTCAACAACGTCCTCTTCCTGCATCTCAATGCGGATGTCGTCAAAGAGCGCGGCTCGCTTATCCGGATCAAGTCCAGTTATCGATTTGTTGCGCCTCAGCCACTTTTCCAGCCGCTCAAGGTCGCGGGGGCCTGCCGCCTGGGTGTAGTAGAAGGCAATAAGCTTCTTCATGAGTGTCCGGCACGACGCCTCAAAAGCATGAACCGAACTCTCAAACCTCTTGAGGAAGGCGGTGCGGATCAGCGCGACTACCTGCTTCTGCCTGCCTGCGACCCATGCGATCTTCTGCTCCTTCAGGTCCTCCTTGGGGCCGGTGTAATACTCATACGGGCTGTAAGGAGCAAGAGAGAAAAGAGCCTTATCTCTCCTGAAGGCATCTTCCACCATCTTGAGAAGCTTGCCGTAGGTCTGTTTGACGGAATACGGGACGACCTCAGGCTTACATGGCTCGGGGAAGAGAACCTCTTTGTCTTCCTGTTTGAGCGACTTCTTGACGTAGGCCCGACTTCGCTGGACCACCGTCTCTTCGAAAAGCAGATCATTACGGAGTATCTCAGCAGCCTCAGCAAGAGTCATGAGACCTATCTGAGAGCCATCACCGCCGAGAACGCTTTCCCGCTTGTCCATTGCCCGTTCGATGGCCTTCTCAAGCTGGCGGATGTGGCCGGATAGCGAATGTATCCCCAGCGGGGGCAGGCTGAAGTAGTCCGTTCTCTGCCGAGAGAATAGCTCCATCATATGTTGGAGGTCGGTGAGCCTGTTGTTGACCGGCGTAGCGGTGAGCATGAAGACCTGCTTGTTCTCGCACAGGTCGTACATCGCCCAGTACCTGCTCTGCGGCCCTTGGTCTTCCTCGCCCTTAGTGCCCCTGTTGCGGAAGTGGTGGGCCTCGTCGATTATCACAACGTCAGCCTGTTCGGTCATCTGCCTGAGCTCACGCTGGATGGCGAGGTTCGGGCGCAGAAGGTCTGTGTGGTTGAATATGCGGAAGCTCATGAAGCCGCCAAGGATCTCCGGCATGTACTTGTGTATCTTCGACTCCCACACCGATTCCCTGGCAACCTTCGGAACGAAGAGAACCACCCGTTTCTTGTCCCTCTTGACCAGCCTCTCGATGAGCATCAGGCCGATAAAGGTCTTGCCAAGGCCGACACCGTCGCACAGGAACGCGCCGCCATATTTGTTAGCCCGCTTGAGCAGGCCGTGGTAGCCGTTGCGCTGGTAGGTCGCCAGCACCTTGCTGTAGAGGGCCGACTGGTTGTGTTCCCAGTCGGCATCATCCATCTCGTAGTGTTCAATGTACTCCTGAAGGCTCTTGGCATAGACCTCGAACGGTGTGTAGAGGTCGGTGTGCCTTTCAATGACCTTCAGGATTTCGGGTGTAACGTCCTCAGCTTCCTTCCAGTGTTCGTCGTACCATTCCTGGAGAACGGAGACTGGGCGGCCGGTGATCTGCACGTTAAGCTCCACGTTCTCTGTGAGGCCGGGGAACGTGAGGTTCGATGATCCGACAAGAGCAAATGCGCCGACGACCTCCTGCCGGGCATGGGTGATATACGCCTTGGCGTGGAACTTCTCTTTGCGATAGACTTTGCACTCTATCTTGCCGGAGCGGATGCCCTCGACAATTGCGGGAACGCCGGTGAGGAAGTCGTTTTTCTCCTTCTCCTTCTCGATGCTGTGGTCGAGCTTCTTCCGCATGGTTTCCAGCGCCTCGGCGAATGCGTTCTTTGTTCGCTTGGAAACCTCGTCACCCATCAAGACGCGAATCTTGTCCACCTTCTGCCACTCATCTTTGAGACCCAGAAGTGCCCCTATCTCAAAGTACCCCGTGGCGATGTCTATCCGGCTGGAAAGCTGACACCAGTCGTGGAGATAGCGCAAGACCTTCCAGTCCTGGTCACTGTTATCGACTATGAAAAGCTCACTCCCAGTCTTACTGACCTTGGTCGGCATCAATGACTCCTCAAAGCGATTCCGGTCTCAGAACCTCAGAACGCCTCTACCATACCCCCGGAAGGCCCGATTTTCAAGCCAATTCACCCCCATCTTCGCGCCTGCCCGTGAGCCAGTCGACCGGTCATTCCATGGGTCCCAGGCAACCTACCCCGCCCACTTTGGAACACACCGTGCCACCGGGGGGTATCCCCCGAACAAGAACCCCAAAACCCGTGAAAATTCGCGTGAAGCTGGCCATACGGTATCTCGACGCTGGCCCGTGGAGATTTCGCCCCCTACCCCCCGGGAGGGCCGACTGCGCTCCACAACCTACACAGGGCGGGGTCATTGTTCAAGCCACTGACTGCCCAAGATGGCAAAGTCGAGGAAGTTGACGAAGGCATCGCCTGAGGCGTCGGCACCGTTCAGCGGCGCGGCGTAACTCATCAACCAGTCATTTGCCAAGCGCGCCGCATCATCAAACGACATGCCATCGGGGCACGCGAAATCGCCCGTCTTGACGTGTTCCCAAGTCAGATGCGGGTAGTCCGCGCCATCGACGCACATGCGCCAGTAATCATTGGTTCCATTAAGGATTTCGTTGGTAAAATCCCAACCGGTGGAGGTAAAGGTCGAAAGCGTCATCATCGTCACAGTGTCCAATCCCGTCACACCATTCGGATCTGGGTCGACATCGCCTACTCCGTCTGTGAGGCCGCTGGTCTGGATATCCCAGAAACATGCGTCCACATAATCTGAATCACTGCTCCCAACTAGCCCGCCAACATTGATCGTACCATTGACCGAACCGGTTGCATAACAGTCGATGATCGTACCGTAGTGCCCTTCCCAGCCATTGCGCCCCACCAGGCCGCCAGTCGCATAGGACTCTTCGCCTATTCCGCTGACCGAACCGGTCGCATAGCAGAATTTCAGCTCACCTGCAACAAGCTCCCCCACCAGTCCGCCGACATCTCTTCTTCCGCTAACCGAACCGGTCGCATAGCAGGAGGTTACCCAGTTAAAATTACTCCCTATCAGCCCGCCGACATAGTCTCTTGTTCCTGTGACCGAAGCAGTCGCATAGCAGTTGAATAGCGGCCAAAAATTAGACCCTACAAGCCCGCCGACACAGCTGGAACCACTGACCGAACCTGTTACATAGCAGCCGGTCAGAGCACCACCATAATTATGATATCCGACCAACCCGCCGACAAAGTTACCACCGCCTATGTTGACATTCTCAAGACCAAGGTTCTCTATCAATGCATCATCGGTATAGCCAAACATGCCAACATAACTAACGGCCGGAGCTTCATAGGTCAGGTTGCTGATGACATGCCCATTACCGTCGAATGTCCCGGTGAAATTCGTGGTTAGATTACCGATGATATTGTACTGCGTGCCGGTGTAAATAGACATGTCGATGTCGGCCATCAGCTCAAAATGCTGCCCCCAGTCGTTTGGATTCTTGCCGACGGTGTTCATCTGTTGCGGCGTCCAGATTTGGTACGGGTCATCCGGTGTTCCGATGCCTCCGCCGTAGATAGCCGCGTCCAATTCACTGGCAACAACATTGGCAGTGGTATATCCCAAAGCACTAACTGAGAATAGGGCTGTACCATCTAAGTTGTCTAAATCTTCAGCTGCCATAAGCGTTACTGTTTGGGGGATTGTGTAATTGGACGAGCTGAAAGTAAGCAATGTTCCAGATGCGACTGTAATGTCAGGATCACCAGATGTTTTGAATACAGACACATCTACAAGTCCGCATGGATCTTGAGGCAAGGCCACAGTGAACATCCCTGTCCTTCCCTCGCGTACTACCACAGGTTCACCACCAATTAGAAAACCCGGCAGGTCGTCGTTGTCGGATTCATTGGCGACAACATATGCTGAGGTGTATCCCGGTGAGCTTATCACTATTGTGGCCGTGCCATTCAGGGTATCCTGGTCCTCCATCGCGTCAAGGGTAACAACTTGTGGCGTTGCATAGTTAAACTTGTCGAAGGTCAAAGATGTTCCTGCACCAACCCTAATATCCGTATCGCCTGATTGGAAAACAACGGTTACCACGACAGTTTCTTGGGGTCTCTTCGCAAGAGCCACCGTAAATGCCCCTGTATCTCCCTCTGGCACTGTAACCGGGTCACCAAGAATGACAAATGTTGAATCGACTGAAGCACCGCTGTACGTGGCGGCACGGCCCTGAAAAGCGGTCAGAGGGCTGAGACAGATTGCCAGTACAAGCGTGATACCCCCACGTGTCTTCATAGACTCCTCCAATTCCACTGAACCTAGCAGACGCGAAAGGCGAGTTGCCTAATCACGTTGCATTATAGCGTCATCGTGGGCTTTATGTCAACTGTGGCAACTACGGCTCTGGCGGCAGAAGACATAGCCATTGAGGCAAGTCGGCTGTCCTTCTGCCCGCATTTCCTTGTCAAAGACTACAGGAAGCCCGTGAGCATTTGCATGGGTCCCACGCAGATTACCCCATCGTTCTTGCAGCCATACCCACCTCCGGGGGCCCAACAGAATACCCCGAAACCCGTGAATTTTCGCGTGTTATTGCCAGCACGGTCCCTTTGCTCTGGCCTGCAGAGATTGCACCCCCTATTCCTCCGCGCCTCTTTCATAACGCTGGCAGATTCGTCGTGGCTTGCAGAACAGCGAATCGCCAGCTGTGAATCTACGACTTGACATATCCAGATTTATGAGGTCACGACAGATATCTCGGTCGATAATGCCTTGCAATCTTCACCCAGTTGGGGGTATGCCACCCGTCCGCCTTGCTTATGTCTGGAGAGCGTGGGTCGTTAATCCTGAAAGTACCTACGATTCGTCTCTCGAATCACACATCGTCACAGGGGGGATAGGTCCCCTCCCCCGGCACCTCACCACAACTGGATACCGTACTTCATGAACCGTCTCGGATGGTACGTGATGTGATGGCTCTTCTGCTCTAGTTTCTGTAGCCGCCGCATCTTCCTTGTCGGCATGCCCCGCCAAGTGTATCTCCTGACCGTCTCACGGAGTTCCTTAGCCTTGCGGTCACAGGCACACATGTACATAGGGCCCCCGTGTCGCCAAAGTCTGGATTCGTTGCGGCTCTGATAGCTCAGCTTGTTGCAGACCCGGCATAGGAACATTCTGCTGTCGCCGCGCAGGTATAGTTTCGCTACCCGCCATCCGCACCCTGGACAGATAAACCAGTATCGCACCCCACCCAAGTTGCAAGGTGTCGTTACAAGCCCGATTCGGTAGTTGTAGTCTTGCTTGCTGCCGTCGTTGCGCCCTGTGACCGTGTACCTGACTTCGACATAGGGCTCATTGTCCATAACGTCAACCACAAGCCCCACAGAAGTCCTGGAGCCACTCAGCTTGCGCGTCCACGTCAAAGTGCCATTATGCCGCCCCTTGAGATGCCTCCACTCATTCAGGCGGAATATCGACAGGTCAGCACACTCCTCCACGGTTGTCTTCTTGTCCCAGTACTCTCTGGCTCCCATAGCCTGTCTGCCCCTAACAGCCGAAATCAATAGGGATTCGCGCCTTTAGTCTGTCTTATTCATGCTTATCCATGCTGGTCTGGACTAGTGCCTTGATAGCTGCTCGGATATGCTCAGGCAGGGTTGGCCACGCCTTCACGACCGCCACAAGCTGAGGGTCCACGCTCTGAATCTGGTCGTTGTCCACCCCCTGAATGGCTGGGTTCTGAGCGGTTTTTGTATCAGTAGGATTCTGTTGCGATTGTAAGTCTTTGTCGGATAAACCACTTACCGATTCTGAGCAACGGACTTTAAATTCGTAGGTCCTGGGTTCGAGCCCCAGCACCCTCATTCGCCCGGTTTTGCCCCCGTTCCTTTCTTTCGCCATTTAGTTCCTTGCCTCTGGACACCGCCGCTTGCCCACGTTATAATTATCCCAGCTCATGATGAGCGTCGGCGCTCGCGTGCCAGCTACATCGATCTTGCCGATGTGTGACCCGAAGGAATGGAGGCTACATGGCTGATATCGTCAGGTTCACTTGCCCCAAATGTGGCCAGAGGTATCGCGCTCCCTCAAGACTCGCCGGCAGGAAACGGCTGTGTGTGAAATGTGCCGCCCCCTTCAACATCCCCTCCGAGAGCACCGTCTCCGTCAAAGTCCCTGAGCACGCCCACGCCGCCGTCGCATCGCATCATTCCGAAGCCGACACCGCCGAACGAATACCTCCCGCCGGTCCGGTCTCTGAGTTCGCCGCCTCGCTTGCCCAGAGCCAGGCCGCGCATGACGCCGAATCGGCTGCTCAGCAGTTCACAGCTCAACCGGCATCGCCCGCAGTTGAGGAACAGCCCTGCCCCTTCTGCGGCGAAGATATCGCCCTGAACGCCGTAACATGCCCTCGCTGCGGAAAAGCTCTGAATGGCGACACCTCGGAGCCTGTCGAAGAATCCGTTGTACCTCAGCCGCAGGCAGGTCCTGACATAGAGGAAGTCCTGTCAAAAGCCGAGCTGGCTGCCGCGGATGCCCATGCCAGGGTCTCTCAAGCCGCTTCGGATGCCCGCGCCAAGGCCAGTGAAGCAGCCGCAGTAGCTCACAGGAACGAAGAGCGCAGAGCAGCTATTCACCGCCAGATAGAGATGCAGGCCGAGTCCGACTACAGACAGATACTGCTCCGCGCTGCTGACAGCCTTACCGCCGCAGAGAAAGCTGCGATATCGCAGTGCCGCTACTACTCCGACCTCTACCATGCAGTTGAGCGCATGGGCGCCGACCCCGCCGAGGCAATGGACCACATCAACAATCGCCCGGCTGACAAGAACCGTCCGGCCGAGGATACGCTTTCAGTGATGACGCATGTAATGGATCTCATTGGCAATCCCCCCGTCCGCTTCCAGAGGGCACACGAGAAGACCGTCGAAGCATTCGGCGCGTATACCCAGCTTGAAGCTCTCTCAAGAACACCCTCGCCCAACATGGCGGCCCGTGAAGCAGCCCTCGCGAACTTCCACAACAAGTTCACTACGTCCATGGGTGAGATGCGGGCACTGATTCGTACAACTGAAGGCTGACAGAACTCCGCCTCATCTCTGACAGACATAGAAAGGCAGCAAAGTGCATTCACTCTGCTGCCCTTCCCAGGTTTCCGGCTTGACCAGCCGCCTATTCAACTTCTCTCTGATACTCGCCGCCGATTCCCGACGGCCCAAGGCTCACCAGCGGCATCCCATCTTCCCTCTCTCTGGAAAGGCGTGGGGCCTCATGCTTTTCCCTGCGACCAGCCTCGATCCGGGCCCCGCACAGCACAGACAGACTCGCCAGCAGCAAAGACATCGACCCATTTGAAGCCATACAGGAACTCCTTAACAAATTACTCGAAAGAATTTATTAAGGGCTTAGGAGGGAGATGGAAAAACCAGAGCTCGGTTCCACCCTTTGACGATTGTCATTTCATTATAACCCCGATATCTCGATTCCGTCAACCCCTCCCGGACGTCTTTCTTCATTATTTCTGTACCAGCAGCCCTGCCTGCCCTGAGTCCCCAGCCACATCGTCATAACTCATTAAGCAACAAGGACTTATGTATTCTACATAGCCGTTTTTGTGTCACTTTCGCCGTCCGTTCCCGCGCAATCCTTACATTTCCTGCGCCTCCTGTGCCCGCCCCTTCCTCATTCGTTTGTGCCTTACGCCCCCTTTCTGATACAATGGTTTTGGTCCCTGTTGTGAGCCTGCACACGTCCGCTCACCGCATCACGGCCAACCGAAGGCAAGAACCAGCATGAGCCTAGTATTCAGTATTCTCGCCGTGGGCATGCTTCTCGCGGCCCGGACGCCTGTCGTCCTCTCACCTGACCACGGGACTGCCCCATCTGTCATCAAGCTCAGTGAGCTTTCACCGACGTTTTCCCCCGCGGCTCAAGGGTCCATAAGTGCTGCATCTGCCGACATCACGCCAACCCAGTCTCGACACAATGCCTGGACCAGATTCACGCAGAGGTCGGGCCGCTGGACCGTTCGTTGGAACCAGCTCACTGGAACACCTCACCGTGCCATTGGAAAGCCCGTCGCCGTCACAGCCGGTCCCTTAGGCAATGCAAACATAGAACGAGCCTGCATGGGTTTTATTCGCTCCAACAAGGACCTCTTGGGTGCTGACCCTGACAAATTGGTACCCCTTCGCGCTGTCCAGGCGGGTGGCAGGTGGTACGCCGCGTTTCAGCAGATCCACAACAAGGTCCCCGTACTTGGCGGCGCTGTTCATATGTCATTCACCAAAGACGACCGCCTCATCTCATTCGGTTCCGATATCTATCCGGATGTCGACGTGAACACCACACCCGCACTGAGCGGTCAGGCAGCATCAAAGCTCGCACTTACAGACTGTTCCAGCCCGAAACATGCCGCTGACCGCATCACTGAGCCCGACCTCTTCATCGTCCCCGTTCCCAGGGGCACTAAACTCGACTATCGCCTTTGCTGGCGGCTGGACATCGTTCAGAGCAGCGTGCAAAAGAAATGGCGATACTTCATAGACGCCGCCTCTGGCACGGTTCTCAGCAAGCGTAATATCTTGTGGTATGCCGATGTCCCCGGCATCGCTGGTACAGTGACTGGCTGGTACAAACCCGAATTCGCATCCGACCCGACATCTATCGCCCCTTTCCCTCACGAAAGCATTACAGCAGAGGGCCTGGAGCTGCCTCTTTACTCGTGGGACTTCAGCACCGATCCCGGCTGGCTGACGGAAGGCGCCTGGGCCTTCGGCAAGCCGTCAGGCGGCGGCTCATACTGCGGCGATCCCGCATCCGGCGCCACCGGCGCCAATGTCTACGGATATAACCTGTCCGGCGACTACACCAACAATATGTCTGTCCGTTACCTCACCACCACCCCGATCAACTGTTCAGGCTATACGAACCTCCGCCTGAAGTTCAAGCGGTGGCTCGGCATTGAGGGCCATGGCTGGGACAATGCTTTCATTGAAGTATCCACTAACAACGCCGACTGGATACGAGTATGGGAGTATTCCGGGGCCGAGATGTGCGATGCCAATTGGGTGACAGCCCATTATGACCTGCCATTGATCGCCGACAACCAGCCGACGGTCTTCATCAGATGGGGCATCGGTCCAACCGATCACAGCGTCACCTACCCGGGCTGGAATATCGACGACGTTGAGATAGTCTCTGTCTTGGGAGGCATCAATAATACAATCTCACTGCCTGATGGCACATTCCAGCTCCCCCTGCCTTGGGAGCCGTCCGTTCTGCTCTCTGAGCTTTCCGGCCCTTATGTCAACGTGAATTACTACGGAGGGCCCGACGCCGAACTTGCCGAAGCACAGATATATCCGGGCCCGCTCAGTTGGGTCTGGGACGACAGCCTCTGCAGCGTCATCGATGAGAGCCACATGTACTACCATGTCAATCGCATCCATGACTACTACAAGACGCTCGACCCCGCCTTCTCGGGCCTCGATTACCCTGTCCCGGCATGGGTCTATGTCAACTTCAGCAACGCGTACTGGGATGGATACTCCATGGTCTTCGGTCGGGGCGATGGCATCGATTTCGACAACTTTGCTCTCTATGCCGAAGTCATCTATCACGAATATACGCATGGCGTCACAGACAAGATATATGCCGGCTTCGAGCTGCCGTATATTGGTGAATCGGGCGCAATAAATGAGGGATGGAGCGACTACTTTGGATGCCTCCTGACACCTAGCCGGAACCATTTCATGGGCGACGGCGGACTTGTCATCGAGGAGCCTGAAGGACTGCGGACGATAGTCAATTCCTACCGCCGTGAGACCGATTGGGTCAATGAAGTACATTTCGATAGCCAGGTCTTCTCCGCTTCGCTCTGGCAGGCCCGAGATACCATCGACCCGGCCATCATGGATGAGCTTGTCCACTTCACCCGTTACGCACACACAACCACTTTTGAAGATTACCTGACGGCTCTCCTTCTGGAGGACGACACACGCTATGGTGACAACGACCTGAGCAATGGTACGCCCCATGGCGAGGCCATTTTCCGCGGTTTTGGTGACCACGGAATGGGAGGATTGCAGTATCTTGCGCCAAGCATTGTCATAACCGGCGATACCATCAACCACGATGGCCATCTTGACCCCGGCGAAACAGCCTCACTCTCGCTGACACTGACCAATGGCTGGGCCGACGCATCTCACATCCGCGGGACCCTCAGCACATCCGACCCTTATGTCGGCTTCGTCAAGTACAAGGCCAAGTTCCCCTCTGTTCTGTATGGGGAAACGATCACTAACGCACATGACCCGTTTGTCATATTCGTCAGTCCCGCCTGCCCCGAGACGCACACAATACGCCTGACACTTACCATAACCGCACACGGCCCGTACTCCTATTCTCGCGAATGCCTCCTGTACTACAACGTTGCCACACGACAGCTCGCATATGATGATGGCGAGCCGGAGATGAGCGTTGGCTATGGCGCTGCCGGTGGAGCTCTGGCGGTCAAGGTGACACCAGACGACTATCCCTGCCACCCGACGCATGTCCGGCTTTTCTCTATCGATAACACGGCCATCACCGTGACTATCTGGGGCGAGAACAACGAAGGCGCTCCCGGCGATGTCTTGGCCAGTCTCGTTGCGCGGCCCCCGGCCTCGCCCGGCTGGTTCGACGTCGACGTAAGTCAGTTCGGCCTCGTTATAAACAGCGGCAGCGTCTTCGTCGGCTGGGTCGAAGGTCAGGGTCAATACGGTAATGGCTTCGACTTCGACCCGCCCTATTACGACCGATCATGGATCATCTACGACTCAGATTCCTGGCAGCTTGAGGAATTCGGCGTTCTTGGCAACTTCATGATACGCCTGCGATACTCCAATGAGCCTCCGCTGCGCATCCAGCCTCCTTACCAATACAGCTGGTGCCCGACAAGCCCCGTCTCCACGTGCCTTGTCGTCGCGGATGGCACACCGCCTTACCACGGCTGGACGGCCCTCCCCCTGCCCGAGGACTATGAGTACCAGGTCCTGCCGGGCAGCAGCTTCTCTGTTACAGGCCAGCCGCAGGGCCTCCACGGTGACGATATCGCCATCGAGTACACCTTGCCCTTCGACTTCTCCTACTATGGCATTAACTACTCCGCCGTTAGCATCGGTTCCAACGGTCTGCTCGATTTCACACTCGACGCCACGGCCTTCTACAACAACCACTTGCATCTGATGGATAATATCCGTATCGCCCCCCTCTGGGACGACCTGACCACCTACGAGCCTGATGATGTCTTCATCGATGAAGCAATTCCACACCAGGTCGCCATCCGCTGGCAGGCCTCCACCTATGCCGATGGCCAGCCCGCCGCCTTTGCTGTCGTGCTCTTTGACGATGGCCGGATCCGTTTCGATTACGGCCCGGGTAATTCCGGCTTAACACCCACGGTGGGTATATCTGCAGGCGACAGCCGCAGGTATCTATCGGTTTCAGGCTATGACGACGCACCCAGTCTCCAGAACGCCCCCTCCGTCATGTTTACCCCGGTGCCGCAGCGACCTGCACTGCCCCCCGGCGTGACTCTAGATGAAGATACCGGCTGTCTCACCGGCATACCTGCTAACCCCGGCGTCTATCCGGTCACCGTTGCCGTCACCGATAGCTCATCTCCGCCGCAGACCGCCGTGCGCGAACTCACCTTCAACATCGGCTTCCCCCGGGCAGACTTCAACTCCAGCTGCTCTGTCAATTTCCTGGATTATGCGCTGATGATGTCACGCTGGTCTGACGCCGACTGCAGTGAGGGTAATGCCTGGTGCAACCATGCTGACCTTGACCATGACACCGATGTTGACTTCGGCGACCTCGGCATATTCGCCGAAGGCTGGTTGCTGTCTTACTGAAGCCCGCCCTCAGCTATGTCGCCGCCGGTATGCCGTCTTCACCCAGCCCCAGTTCAGCCCGATATGCACCGCAATGCAAACGAGCAGCACTGCCGCGCCCCCTTTGTGGATCACCTCAAATGCCTCGTGCCCTATCTCTATGGCGAAGAATCCCGAACCAGCCTGTGTCAGGATAAGGATTGCCAGGACAGCATTGACCACCTTCAGTGCTCCACTCTTGCTCATACGTGCTCCTTTCAATGCCCCACCAGGGCTCGTCACATCATTCGCTTCTGCACAGCGGGCCATTATACGCACGCCACATGACGATTACAACTGACGTATTTCTCCACACCCCGCCGCTGGATGTTGACGCCGCCGCCGTCTTCTACTATAATCCATCCTGTTACTCGCACGGCCCCGCTTGGCAACCGGGGCGTTTTTTTGCCAACCCGTTTCTCAAGGGTCAGTTAATGAAGTATAGACCTCTTGGCAGCACAGGCAGGGACGTATCTGCCCTCAGCCTGGGCTGCATGCGTTTCCCCGACAAAGATACCGCCGCCGCCATAGTCAGAAAAAGCGTCGAGCTCGGCATCAATTACTACGAAACCAGCAACCGCTACTGCCGCGCCTCCAGCGAGGAATGGCTTGGCGCGGGCCTCGGCGCTGACCGTGCGAAGGTAATGGTCTCGACAAAATGCCAGCCGGGAGCCGGCGCAGAACGCAAATCCGCCGAAACGGTCCGCCGCACCATCGAAGAATCGCTCAGAAAGCTAGGCACCGACTACGTCGACTTCTACCACGCATGGACCGTCAACAACGAAGCCCAATATGAATCCTGCACCTGCAAAGACGGCTGGCTCGAAGGTGTAATGAAGGCCCGCGACGAAGGCCTCGTCAAACATATCGGCATCACAACCCACGCTACTCCGAAGCTCATTGCCGAAATGGTCAACGACGGTCGATGGGAAGTCATCACCGTCCAGTACTCCCTCATACTCCAGAGCTACCGCGACGTCATCCACGCTGCCCACAGGAAGAGCATCGGCATCGTCATCATGGGCCCCCTCGCTGGCGGTCTGCTCGTCCAGCCCTCCGATCTTCTCGCCGAAGTCTACACCCCAGACGACCAGCTCACCGGTTCCATCAAATACGTCCTTTCTGACTCCGCTGTCACCACCATCGCCTCCGGCATGCGCAGCGTCGAGGAAGTCCAGCAGAACTGCCGCATCATCGACGCGATTCCCGACGATCTCTCCATGGACTACCAGACCGCCATCAACAGGAAACTCCGCTCCGCTCTCGGCGGAGACCTGGAGCAATTCGAAAAGCTGCTCTGCGGCGGCTGCCGCTACTGCATGAATGTCTGCCCCGTCCACATCGGCCCCCACAACATCTTCAAGGCCTACAACATGACCATGCTCAAGGCCGAGCTCAAGGATTCCGCCCGTCTCGCCCAGCACGCCGCCGAGCTCCGCGAGAAATGCATCCTCTGCGGCAAATGCGTCGAAGCCTGCCCCCAGAGGATAAACGTCCCCGAACACCTCGACCGCGTCCGCGAGTATTTCCAGCAGAGGGCCGCAGAAACGGATGCCGCAAAAGGCCTATGACGCCACACATTTCCGCCACCCGCATCGCCCCGCCGCCCGCATGGGCCTTGAAGCAGCGTCAGCTCATCGAGAAAGCTGCCCGCGCCGCCCAGCCATACATTGGCAAATACACCCGCCCCGACGGCTCTCTCATCTGGCGTGACACCTGGCCCGGCATGGACGGCTCCGACGACCCCTACGAAGGCTTCTCAAGTTTCCCGCTCCTCTATACCCTTGGCGCGCCAGCAGAACTCAATAAGCTTGCCCGCCGCCAGTGGGATGCCATCACCCGACAGTTCACAGCCTATGGTCAGATCCACAACGAGTTCGACGCCTACTACGACTGGATGCACCATGGCGAAGGGTACCAGATAATCTACTACTTCGGCCTGGCCGACCCGTACAACGAGAAAGACCGCGCCCGCGCCCTCCGCTTCGCCGCGATGTATATCGGTGATGATCCCGAAACGCAGAACTGGGACCCGAAGCTGCGGCTCATCCGCTCACCTCTCAATGGCTCTCGTGGCCCACGGCTCACCACCACAGCCGAAGACTGGTCCACGCATCGCTGGGTTTATGACAACTACCTCGCCCCCTACGAAGATATCCCCGGCTACGAAACCGTCGCCGACCCGATGACAAAGCTCAAATGGACCGACGATGAGATCTTCTCCCGCATACTCAAGCTCATCAACCAGCGCATGACGCGCGGCGATGTACCCCTCAATCTCGCAGCCACCAGCCTCGTGACAAACGCATACCTCTACACGGGCGACGATAAATACCGCAGATGGGTCCTCGATTACTTCGAGGCATGGCAGCAGCGAACCCGCGCCAACCGCGGCATAATACCCGACAACATCGGCCTTTCCGGCAGAATCGGCGAATACAACGACGGGAAATGGTGGGGTGGATATTACGGCTACCGCTGGAGCCACGGCTGGCGCACAATAATGGAAGCCACTCTCGGCGCCGCTGCCAACTGTCTGCTCCTGACCGGCGATTACAGCTACCTCGACCTGCCGCGCTCGCAGCTCGACCTAATCTGGAATCTTGGCAAGGTCGTCGACGGCGCGTTTGTCGTACCCCATCGCTACGGCGACAGCGGCTGGTTCGACTGGCGAAGACCCGAGGCAAGGTTTCATATCCTTCTATATCACCTTTCGCAGAGCAAGGAGGACCTTGCCAGGTTGATGAGTTTCGACGGCCGTGAGGCCTGGCCTGGCGCAAAAGGCGTCTTCGGAAAAGGCCCCGTGATGTACAACTCCATGCCGTGGAAGGCCTGGCTCTTCGGTGAGAACCCCGCATACCCCGAGCGTTCGCTCGATTACACGATGCAGCAGATCGACCAGCGGCTCGCCGAGATTGAAGCCGATGACATTTCCGAGGCGCCGACCTGGGACGTGCATCATTGGCAGAAACGCGACCCCGTCATCCCCGGTCCCTTGTCACAGCAGATGATGGGCGCCGATTGGCTCTATCACGGTTGTCTCATACATGCCAGATGCAGATGGTTTGATGCGGAAAAGAAGCGGCCTGGCGTGCCGGAAGATGTGGCTGCTCTGGTTGAGAAGATTGAGCGCGATGTGATTACTCTTACGGCGGTAAATACGGGCGATTCACAACGCCGCGCCATCCTGCAGGCCGGCGCTTACGGCGAGCATGAGTTTCTGGACATCGAAATCGACGGCCGCGAGCCCGCATCGGTAAGCGCCAGGACGCTCGAGCTTGCCTTCGAGCCGCACGCCCAGGCCCGCCTGCGAATTGGCATGAAACGATTCACAGGCAGACCCAGCTACGATTTCCCCTGGTCGCGCAAGTGACACGATCGCCCGCCGACCCTACTTTCTGCTCCGCACCTCCTCCTTTATCCTCTGGATGTGACCTCGCCCCAGAGCCTTCACTTCGCACCCAAGCTCGAAGTATCTCCGTATCCTGTCATCGCTCAGAATGCCATAGCAATCGATGATCGCCAGCGGATTCCCCGCCCACTTCACCACCTGGTCAGGGTCGAGTGACAGATACGGCGAATGCGGCACAGCAAGTATCATCGCCTCAACCTTACTCAGAGCCTTCGCCAGCTCCTTCTCGATCCGAACATTCACAAGGTCATCCTGATTCCGGAAGAACCGCGACCACGAATGCCCCGGCGCCGGATACGTATCCTGGCTCTCCAGCTCATACCAGTGCTCCACGTACGGGTCGTGCACCCTCATCTCAGCGCCCATCTCCGTCAGCTTGCGCACAACGATCTCCGACCCGCTGTAGCGCGTATCCGCCACATCCTGCCGATAGCTCGCCCCGCAGATAAGCACATTCGCCCCTGCGATATACTTGCCCATATTGCGTAGCGCATCCCGCGTCAGCGTCGCCACATGCAGCCCGCGGGTGTCATTGATATCTATCGCCGCCGTTGTGAACTTGAATATCTCATCCTCGAATCCAAGCAGGTGCTTGTACGCCCAGCGCCCCAGCCCGCCATCCTTCGGCAGGCAGTATCCACCGATGCCCGGCCCCGGGAATATCATATTGCTGTGCGTCGGCCGCATCTTTATGGCCTTCATCACCTTTATCAGGTCAACGCCGTTCCGCTCCGCAAACAGCGACCACTCGTCCATAAACGCAAGTATCGTCGCGCGATAAGAGTTCTCCACTATCTTCGTCGTCTCTGACTCTATCGGCCGGTCCATCACGGTCAGCGGGAAGTCCTTCGTATTCAGCACTTCTCTCAGGAACTTCTCAACTCTGCTCCTCGCCTGCTTGTTGCAGCCCGAGCACACGCGCCAGAAGTCACGAATGGATGACACATATTCCTTCCCCGGCATCACTCGCTCGAAACTGTGCGAAAGTAGCGGCTCAGAGTCTATACCTCGAGCCTTGAACGCCTTCTTCATTATGGGCCACGCCACAAACTCCGTCGTCCCCGGCGCCACCGTCGTCTCTATCAACGTCAGGCACTCCGGCCCGACCTTCTCACCGATGGTCTTTATCGTCGCCTCAAGCGCCTTCATCTCCGCCTCGCCCGTCTTCAGGTTGCCAAGCTCGCGCTTGCTGTAGTCGCACTGCACATCCACCACCACACAGTCCGCCAGCTTGAGGCAATCGCTGTTATACGTCGCCGTCAGCGTCTTCTTCTCATTCACGCACCGCGCTATCATCGGGTCCACCTCAGGGTCCTCCGCCTTCACCGGCGACTGGCCCCTTATCAGCAGCGGTATCTTCCAGTAGCTTCGCGTGCTCGGCCGCTGGCAGCCGATGACGAATTTGCTTGGCTTGCCGGTCTCTTTATCAACCGTGTCGGCTATGATGGCAGCCATCACCGCCCCCACAAAACCCACGCCCATCACGACCACTATCTCCTTGCCTTCGCCCCGGGCAGCCTTCACAAGCGACTCGATCCGCGCAAACTCCGTGGCATACTCATTCCGTTCCGGCAGCGGGAATTTCTCCCCCGAGGGACTCGCTGAATACTCAGGCATGACTTCTCCTTTTCACTGGACAGATTAGCTCAAACGCTCAATTTCCGACGTTCGTCCGCCTCCCCGCATCATATCACTCACAAAGGCCCGTGGATTATACCCCCTTCCCACGCCATAGTAAAGCCTCCTCACTTGCCACCCAGAGTGGGGCAAGCGTCTCGCTTGCCATCTTGCCTTCGTAGGGGCGTAATACATTACGCCCTTTCTGCTTTGAGCTTCTGCAATTGGACATTGTTTCGGATTTCGATATTCGAGTTTCGTGTTTGCATCATCGTGGGGCAAGCCTCCTCGCTTGCCGTCTTTCCGTTCGTAGCTTACGCCTCCCGCCTGTGGGAGGGCGGACATTCTTGTCCGCCTGTCTTGCCCATCGCGCAGCGATTCAGCAAGAAGTCCCAGAGGGACGCCAGATGGATAGCCGGGTGGCGCCTGCCTCGCCATAGCTCCCAGCTATAGCGGGTCAACCCCCGGCAGGTGAGCCACGCCGCTCTCTCTTCCCTCTTATCTTCAAGCCCCCGCTTGTCGCGTCAAAGCCGTTCAGGCGAAGACGGAACGGGGCGACACAATCCCCAGGCGACAACATTCCGATTGACCGCATAGGAAAAGGGGTCTGCCCCCTTCTCTTGGGTAAAGGGGGCTGGCTCGAATGCCCCTTGGGGCAGAGTGCCTGTCCCCTTTACCCGGGGTCTGACCCCTTTTCCGCCCGCCGTGTCTCCGGCATCAACGAGCCGGTAATAATGATTGACTGTACAGGTGCGAGCGAGGTAAGGTATTACTACCACTACGACGGCTGCGGCAATGTCGTCGCTCTTTCAAATTCGAATAGCCAGATAGTCGAGGCGTACTCCTACGACCACTTCGCGCGAAAATGGCTCCGGGAGCCTTCTCTTCGCGCTTCAAAGTAGGTCGGGCTGCCAGCCTGACAATCTTCTCTCTTCGCGCTTCGCGGGGTCCTGGAGCCTTTTTCGCGCCGGCCCGGGCACGGATGGCGACTGGGCGACCTATGGCGATAACCCCACAGCCTCGCCCGTAGCCAGCCAGCTCGACAACAGGTTCATGTTTACGGGGCG
>Ga0209164_1000750_pt1 | contig 58542 bp, 10 predicted proteins | sample MTBNYHSulfiMetaG_FD_187458 | JGI IMG/M metagenome (GOLD analysis project Ga0209164, IMG submission 187458) | Enrichment culture microbial communities from rom New York Harbor, USA that are MTBE-degrading - MTBE-NYH (New York Harbor Sulfidogenic)... | ecosystem: Environmental > Aquatic > Marine >... | reverse complement strand
TGCGGCCACGATCGGTGTTTCTGCGGGCGGTTCGGGCGGGGCCGGGGGCGGGGTGCAGCTGTCGGCGGCCGGTTCGTTGACGGTCAACGTGATTGCCAACACGCTTGAGGCGTCAATCAGAAATGGCTCGCAGGTGACGGCGGACGAGACAGTGACAATTAAGTCGGAAGACAACTCCTCGATTACCGCCGTTGCCGGCGGAGTGACGGTCGGGGGTTCGGGAGGCGCGGTCGGCGGTGTGGCCGGGGCGGTGGGCGCATCGGTGGCCGTGAACGTGATCGCAAATAGCGTAACAGCGATGATTGACGGCTCGACGGCGACTTCACATCTTGGCGTCGATCTTATAGCAACGTCGGCTGCGAGCATTTACGCTTTAACGATTGCCGGAAGCGGCGCCGGTTCGGGCGGCGTAGGCGGCGGCGTGGCCGTTGCCGGGGCCGGGGCGCTTTCCGTCAACACCGTGAGCAACAGCGCGGAAGCGCTCATCCGCAACGACAGCACCGTCACCGCCATGGGCAGCGCTGCGGTCGAACTGAAGGCTGAGGACAGCTCGGTCATCAATGCGGACGCGGGCGGCGGTGTGGTTGCATTCACCATCGGCAGTGCGGGTGCATCCATTGCGGTCGGCGCCGCAGTGGCTTTCAATGACATCGGCAACTCGGTCAGAGCTTCGATCGATGATTCCACGGTTCACTCGGATGCTTCGATCAGTCTTGAAGCTGCCTCCAACGCGGTCATTGACGTGCTGGCGATCGGCATCGCGGGATCGTTGAGCGGCACGCTTGTGGGGGCGTCGCTGGCAGGCGCCGGCGCGAGCTCCTTTAATGACGTGGCGAACACCATCGAGGCTTCCATTATCGGCAGCATTGTCGATGCGGTCGGCGCTATCAACCTGGAGGCCGCTGATCTGTCGAGCATCACATCCATTGCGGGATCGGCGTCGATATCTCTTGCGGTGGCGAGCGCCGCGATCGGCGTGTCTCTGGCTACGAATGATATCGGAAACGGGGTCCTTGCAGTTATCGAGAACTCGACGGTCGAATCGACCGGCGCCGTGATCGCGCTTAACGCAACATCGAATGCCACGATCAAGACCGTCACTACGAGTGCCGCGCTATCGGCAGGTTTGTCCGGGAATGCGTCGGTTTCGCTCAATGCGATCCACAACACGGTGGCTGCCCATATCAGCGGCGCCTCGGACGTGGATGCCCTCGGTCTGATCGGTTTGAGTGCAAGCGATGTCTCCACCATCGAGTCTTTTTCCGGCAATGTCACTATCGGGGCGGCCTCCCTCGGCGCTTCCGTGGCCGCCAACAGCATCGGCAATGCCGTTCGGGCCTCTATCGACAACTCTGCGGTCGACTCCGAACTCGGCGATGTGAAACTCAGGGCCGCCGCGAGCGCCGCCATTCATTCGATCGCAATCAGTGGCGCACTCGGCCTTTATTCCGGAAACGCTTCGGTTGCAGAGAATAACATCGGCAACACGCTCGCGGCGTTCATTTCTTCCGGCGCAGTCGTTCATGCCGGTCACGACGTCGTTATCGATGCCGTCGAGACGGCCAATCTATCGGGGACTGCGGGCGCACTCTCCGGTGGCACGGTCGGTTTCGGAGCGGGATTCTCCACCGCTCAATTAACGAGCACAACGCGGGCCTATATCGGCGGTTCTGCAGAGATCCGTGCCGACGGCAGTGTGTTTGTTACGGCCTGTCACGATTCCGCTGTCAGTGCAATTGGTGTTGCCGGCGCAGGCGGTGTGGTCGCTCTTCAAGCGGCCGGAGCCATGGTCACCGATCAAAGCAGCACGGCCGCTTTCATGGACAGCGGATCCAAAATCATTGAAGCGGGTGCGGTCAGGATCCAAGCTCTCGATACCCGCACGCTGGCTGCAAATGCCTTTGGCGCGAGTGTCGGCGGGTTGACAGCCGGGGCTTCGGTGGCTACGTCCTCTGCAGGCGGGACTACACAGGCGTATATCGGTAATGATGTGGAAATCGGCAAGGGGCCGTCTGGAGCGGTAAATACCCTGGAAGTCTCGGCGGTATCCGCTATCGGCGTTTCATCTAGAGCGTACGGCATATCCGCCGGCATCGGTTCCGGAACCGCCAACCAGGCAACCGCCGTCGTGACTCCCACCATTCAGGTTTATATCGAAGGTGCGGATATCCAAGTGTCCGGCGATGTGATCGTTACCGGGCGAGACGAGGCCGATGCTCAGGCCGAGACCTTTGGTCTTTCCATCGGGGCGGGTGTCGAAGGTGAAATGCATTCGACCGCGGTCGTATCGCCGATCGTCGATACCCATATCGGCGGCGGAGCCAATGTGTTTGCGGAAGGGGCGATTGTGCTTGCGTCGCTCCACAACTATACCCTCGGTGCAGACATCATCGCAAAAGGGGCCGTCGCCCGTACAGATATGGCCGGAGGAGGCGTTGTATCAGCCCTGGGCGCTATGGCCGGCGCGACGGCGGAAGCAGATGTGACAGCCCGGGTGGGCGGCGGGGTTGTCTTGACTGCCGGTCAGGATATCTCCATTGTCGCTTTGTCCCATAATGAGACGGATGCCACCGCCGACGGACAGTCTTACGGTGCCGCGGCCGCCGCCGGCGTCTATGCCGACGCCAACGCCGGCGGAACCACTATGGCCGGTGTAATCCCAGCGTTCGGTTCTGCGGAGATAAATTCTTTGACCGCTTGGAGAAACCTGATCGTTTTCGCCAAGGAAAGCGATACGGCTTCAGCCTCTGCCAAGGCATCCAGCGGCGGCGCAGTGAGCGCCAGCGGATCGGAGGCGGTCGCCATCGCGGATCCGATTGTTCATGCCTCTTTGGCCGGCGGGTCGTTTCACGCCGGCGGCAGTGCGGACATCATGGGGATAGCCCAAGGATATGCCCATGCCCTGGGAGAAGGATACGGCGGCGGCGGAGTGGATGTAGGCACGTCCATAGCGTCAGCCGGGTGGAAACCGGTCGTTGATGCCTCTGTGGGTGGTGCGACTTCCATGGGCACGACCCTGTCCGCCGGTGTCGGCGTCAGCATTCATGCCTATAACAACTATGATGAAAACGACTACTTCGGCCACGAGTCGCGCGACCTCTCAAAAATCACCCCGAACACCTCCTATAAGACCCGGGCGGATGCAAGGAGTTCAAGCGGCGGGGCGGTCAGCATTCCCGGTTCCGAGGCGTTGGCGGGAATCGATACACGGGTGGCCGCGGCCCTGGGAGACGGCGCCGTCGTCACGGCCGGTCATTATCTGGATGTCATCGGCAAATCACTCAACATCACTGACGCGGATGCCAACGGCCAGGCCTACGGCGCCGGCGCAGCGGGCTCTACCAGAGCCGGTGCGGTCATGTACAGCCGGACGCTGGCTTTTACGGGCGCCGGCGCGATTCTGAGCGCCGGTGAAAGCATTCGGGTTCACAGCGAGTCGGAGAACAATGCGGACGTGGACGTGATCGGCGGCGCCGGCGGCCTTTATGGACAGGGCGGTGCCGAAGCCGTCGCCAAGCTGATCAATCCGTTGACCAAGGCCGCAATCGGCGCCGGATCGGTCATCGACGCCCCTGGTGCAAGGCTTGAGGCTACTGCCGAAAATCGCACCATCCTTAGCGCCAGCGCCAATCAGACCGTCACAGCCGGCATCGCCAACAACGATTCACAGGCCATCACCCAGATTCTGAACTCTCAGACCCTGGCCGAAGTGGGGCCGGGCGTTATGATCAATGTAAACGAGTTCGTAATCTGGGCCAAAGACATATCGGTTTACGCCGGGGCCCATAGCTGGGCACTGGTTCCGTTCAACCTGGGGGGGTGGAACAAGGCTTATGCAACCGTTGACGCGGATCTGAATGCCCGGGTCCAATTACATGGGCATGGCACCATCATCAACGCCATCGACAGGGTGGAGTTTGCCGCCGGGGCCGACAGCGTCAAGACGGATACTTATGCCTTCACCAAAACCACAGGTGTCACCGGTAACCTCCACTCCATTGCGGACAATGACAAAACCGTGAATGTGGATGTGGTGGTGGACAGCGGGATCCAGATTAACACGACGGATCTGGTTGTCAACGCCTATGCCCCTCGTTCCGAGGAAGACGGCTATAACCGTCGGGCTGAAACCCATGCCCAAACCGCAACGTATTATACCCTGGAAACAGTCGGTTACATTACGACGACCATTTGCAGCTGGCTGGTCGCCCCATTTTGTCTCTGGGGCCTGCTTTGCAACCCCAGGCAGGTGTGCAACGATCTTGTGACACCGATCAAAAAATGGGTAGGCCACTCTCTCGGCTCCAACATTACATCCGATGAAATCGGGGCGGAAATCATTTCAAACGATATTTTCTTTAACGCCAATGTAACGATCGGCGGGGGAAGCGATCCGAGCCTCGTGATCGGGTCCGACGGTAAAATCGAGCAGATGAACGGTTTTTTCAATGTCACCGATGAAGGAGATCGCATCGTCGTCGGCAATCTTCTCAATGCGGCTTCGGGCGGAAGCGTTACGATTCAGGCCCTCGGCGGGGGAACGAGCGGCTTCTCCAACCTCTCCTTTAATACCGTCTTCGACTCTCTGAACATCGTCAACCGCTCCGACAAGGATTTAGTCATCAATAACCTGGAAGCGTTTAATACGGCAGCGCTGCCTGCTCTTAGTCACAAAGCCGGATACGGCCGCGCAAACTGGAGTTTTGACATTGCCGCTGCGGCGAGTGCGAACGAAATTTCGATCATCAACCAAAGCAGCGGCAATGCCGACATTATTCTCCAGGGACATATTCTGAACCCGGCCGGTAAGGTGACCGTGGCCAATATCGGAGGGGGCGGCGGCGACATTGTGTCGGCGGGCCCGGATGCCGTCATATACGCCAGGATCGCTTCTTTGACAGCCGACAGCGGCGCCATAGGCGCCTCGGCCGATCGCATCAGCGTCCAATTGATCGTGAGCGGGGACGGCTCGGGCTACACCTGAGGCGGCGTCATCGAGGGCTCCGGCGGAGCCCTGATCAGCACCCTGCAAGACGCTTACGGCCGGAACGGGGTTTATCTGGACGTCTCTACGGTTGCAGGCGCCGCTCCGGCCGGCGGCAAATCGGTCATGGCCTTTATCGGGGCCGATGAGACCGGAGCGTCGACCGCAACCATGGGGCTGGGCTCAGGCGGCGGAAATTTCGATCTCCTTTTGAGCGGCGGTTTTGTGCAGGATAGCGGTCCGGTTTCGACGGCTTACATTATCAAGGACATTACGGCAGCCGAAACCGCGGGCAGCGTGATCATCAGCGGGAGCGGCGACGACAGCGTTCGGACCGACCTTGTCTTAACCGACGCGATAGCGGCTGCAGGGGACGTGATCCTCAGCCTTACCTCCACTGGCCGCATCATCAATCCGGCAGGATTGTCAACCCAGATGATCACCGCTGACGGCATCGCCCTGAACACTTCCAAAGGGAATATCGGAATGGGAAGCGTTCCCATCAGGGTCAACCTGACAGGGGCCGGGGGAGCGGTTGATCTCTGGGCGCGGGATAGTATCTTCCTGACCGGGACAGCCGGCGACGTGAGGGTTGGATCGATCCATTCCGGTACCGGCGACGTGCTGCTGACAGTCCCCGAGGGGAGCATCATCGATGCTTACGGAGACCCCGAAGTCGATGTCGCCGGAGGCACAGTTACTCTGATGGCCGGCGGCGGCATCGGTTCAGGCGATCATTCACTCGATATCGATTCGACCCTGCTCACGGCATCGGGCGGCAGCGACATTTATATTACCGAGACAGCCGGCGATCTCAACCTGAACGGGGTTCAGTCCACATGGGGGAATGTCACACTTCAGGCGGCCTCCGGCGGGATCGTGGGCATCAGCGATTCCGGAGTTGTGGACATTCGCGCCAACGGCGCGGTGCTCCTGGCAGCCGGCGGCGTGGGGACATCTGCAAATCCGATCACAAATCAGGTTTATTTCCTGGAAGGCAATTCCGGAACGGGCGGATTCTGGATACGAAACACCGGCGGCCTTACGATCGGCGGGATCAGCGCCGTCGAAGGCATCAGCGGGTCCGGACCTGCGGTGGTCACAACCCTGAGCCCCTTGACGGTGGATGAAGATGTCGTCTTTGGATCAGACATTACCCTGACGGCTAAAGAATCCAGCGGGATCGCAGATGATCTGAAGCTGATCAGCGGCGCTTCGATAACAAGCGCTGCCGGCGATGTGACCCTCCTGGCCGGGGATAACATCCTGCTTGAAGCCGGGACGGTCGTCAGCGCGGCCGGACGGGTTGCCATCACGGGTGATTACGAAAAGGATGACATCGGCGGCACGGTCATAGAACTTTTGGGCAGTGTGTCGGGCAATTCGGTGGAAGTGCTCGGCAATGTCGGTGACGATCAGGTCGCTGTGGCAAGCATCACCACGCTGACGCAAACAACCATATCGACGGGTGCCGGAAACGATATAATCCATATCCGCGCGGTCGATGACGCTGCGGTTTACGCTGGAGAGGGCGACGATTCAATCTGCATAGGCAGACTTTCAGCTTCCGTAGGCGGGCTGGCGGACGGAATCCGCGGTCGTCTTGCGGTATTTGGCGAGCAAGGGGACGACACTCTCAGTGTGGACGACAGCGGGGATACGGACCCGAACATCGGCATCCTGACAGAGGATACCATCTCCGGTCTTGGGATGACCGGCGGGATTACTTACAGCACGATTGAGACTCTGAATTTGAATTCGGGTTCCGGCGGCGATACATTCACTATTCAGAACACCCATGCAGGAACCACCACCCTCACGACCCATGCGGGTAGTGACACCGTCCACATTCAGGATACGGCGGGTGTGACCACGGTGGATACGGCCGGAGGCAGCGATACCGTAAATGTACTGGCAATCCATGCAGTAGCCTTGATTAACGCGGGCGATGACGAGGATACGATCAACATCCGGAGCATCGGCGCGGCCATGACGGTCAATGCCGACGAAGGCGACGATATCATCAACGTGGGGAGTCTTGCGCCGGCGACGGGTGGAACCGTGAACGGGATCGGCGCGCCGCTGACGGTAAACGGACAGGGGGGCTTTGATATCCTGAATGTGGACGATACCGGCGACCCGGAATCGAATATCTTCATACTGACCGAGGACGGCATCATCGACTTGGGGATGAGCGACGGCATTACCTACGGAACCATTGAACAGCTCAACATCGGTCTCGGTTCCGGCGGCAACACCCTTAATATCCGGGGGACCGGCGCGGCCGTGACGCTGAACACCGGTGCGGGGGATGACATCATCACCGTGGGGAGCCTGGCGCCTGAGACGGGCGGGACCGTAAACGCCATCAACGCGCTGCTGACCCTGAACGCTGACGGCGGCTATGACATCCTGAACGTGGACGACAGCGGGGATACGCAAGCAAATGAAGGAATTCTGACCCAAGACCGTATTACCGGACTCGGCATGACGGGCGGGATCGTTTACACCGGCATGGAGCAATTGGAAATTTCTCTGGGTTCGGGCGATGATGAGTTTGCAGTCGAGAGTACCATGACCGGGGAAGACGGCTTCCACACCGTGACAGTGCTGAACACCGGAGCCGGAGACGATTCGGTGGCGGTTTCGTTGGAAGCCGGGATAGACGGCTTCTTTGCCCTGAACACCGAGGAAGGAGATGATATTGTGGATGCCGCGGCATCGACCCTGCCGCTGGTCATCTTCGGCGGCGAGGGCAATGATGAGATCCATGGCGGCCAGGCCGACGACATCATCTTCGGCGACAAGGGCCGCGTGGATTACCGGGATGAGGAAGGAGACCTGATCACCCGGCTGGGTCTTGGGCTTACCGAGCGCACGGTTCTCGATCCGGGCCGGCCCGATGAGTCGGATAGCGATGTCCCGCTGCGGAAGAGCAATGGACAGGAACTTCCACCCACCCTGATCACGAGCCGGGAGCCGGCGGTGGGCGGCATGGACGCGATTTTCGGCAGCGGCGGCAATGACATCATCCTGGGCGGGACCGGGGACGATGGAATTGATGCAGGTGGCAGCGATCAGGCGGCGGACATCGTCCTGGGGGACAACGGCCGCATGACCTTCGGCGGGACCGAGAGCTTTTTGCCGGGCGAGGAATCCTCCATTATCAGCTTTAACTTCAACGGCGGCGCTAAAGATGCGAACGTTACCGGTACGGCCGGGGCGGCGGATGCCCGCGCGGCCAACTGGAACAATCTCGCGGGCGACGGCCACAGGATTTTCGGGGACCAGGCCGGGGATCTCATTTACGCTGATGACGGAGAGATCGTCCCCGGTGTAACCATCGAGTGGGGCCGGGACCTTGACTCCTGCTGTTCGGGGAACCTGTCCAGAGACACCCACAGCCAGATCAAGCCATACGACGATCAGGACCTGCGGCTCTTTGAGGGGTATCTTTACAGCTCTACTTCTCATACCGTGGGAGTGGACATTGCCGGGCTGGCCGGACAGTTTGCGACATACGACGTCTATGTGTACCTGGACGCCGACGATTACAATTCCCTTTCCGGGAGCTCGGTGCGAAGCATAACGGACGGAACCACGACTTTTTATCTGAACGACCCGGACGGCAACACCTTTGCCGGAGAATATGTGGAGGTGACGTCGACGGATGCGGCCGTCCCGGGTATGGGCAACTACGCGGTCTTTAGAGGCCTTACCCGGGATGCGGTCTCGATCCGGGTGGATGATGTGTTCACCACGCCCTGGTGGTGTTATAATATGCCGGCGATCACGGCGGTACAGGTGGTGGGAGAGCACCATCCCATCGACCGGATCGAGGCGACGGTTCCCGGATTCGGCGGAAATGACACCATCATAACCGGCGGCGGACCGGATCTGGTCTTTGGCGGCAGCGGGGACGATGTGATCGACACTTTCGGGGACGCCCTCTACGGCGCGAGCGATGGCGACGTGGTCGTGGGCGACAACGGCCGGGCCACCTTCATGCTTGGAGAGCTGCGGCGGATCGAAACGACCGCGGCCGGGTTCGGCGGGGATGATACCATCCGCACCGGCAACGGCGAAGACCTGGTCCTGGGGGGCAACGGCAACGACGTGATCTACACGGGGATCCAGGGTGAGTTTAACTACGGGGATGTGAAGGTCCTGAGCATCAACTTCAACAGCTCGGTCTCAGAAGGCGAGGTGGACGGTTTGGCCGGTGCGGTGGCCGTTGGCCACTGGAACAACCTGCCGAGCGACGGCAAGGGCACGGCGACCGACCTGCTGGCCAATGACGGCAGCGCCACCGGTGTGAGCATAGAGTGGGGCGAGGAGCAATACAGGAAGAGCGGCCGGGGCTGGAACGCGACCTACGAGTACGGCCTGTTCGGCTCGGCCGACAGGGACAGCCATGACTTGCTTTTCCCCGACACGCAGAACGAGCGTTTGTTTGAAGGCTACCTCGAGAGGGATAATCGAACGCTGGGCGTGGATCTATCCGGTCTCGGCGAACTGGGAATTTACGATGTCTATGTCTATCTGGACAGCGACGAGGGCGACAACCGGTACGACGATCCGGCCGTGATAAAGGTCCGTGCGGGCGATGTCAGCTACTACGTCAATGATCCCAAGGGCAACACCTTTGAGGGTCAATTCGTGGACGCGAGCTCCATGGATCCCTTTGCGCCGGCGATCGGCAACTATGTCGTGTTCCGTGGCCTGACGCTGGATGAACTGGAGATCCGCCTGAAGGGGGACGAATCCCTCGGCCGCCATGCCGACGGCAGGCCCTCTATCGCCGGCATCCAGATCGTTTCGGGCGCTGACCGGGAGAACGTGATAGACGCGGCCGCGGGCCGGATCGGCGGGGACTTTGACCGGGATGTGGCAGTCGGGGACAACGGGATCGCCCGGTTATACGGCGGCGTGATCTACGAGGCGGCTTCCACGGATCATTTCAACGGCGATGCCCGGTTTGCGGCCGATGAGATTTGGACCGGGGATGATGCGGATCTCATTATCGGCGGGAGCGGTTCCGACCGGATTTACGGGGATTCCGGAGACGACCTGATCCTGGGGGACAACGCCCGGCTGCTCCTGTTTAACGGCGAAGTGATCGGCCTGAATCCGGGAACTCATGAACACGGTTACGGCTTCGGCCATAACAACCATCAGGATTACTGTTACCATCCCTCGCATTTTAATCCGTATAATGTCCTGGGCATCGAGCTGCTGAGTGAAGGCATCGGCGGGGATGACGTGCTGGAGGGCGGATGCGATGCCGACCTGATCTACGGTCAGTTCGGCAATGACACCTATGTGTTTACGGGCGGGGGCCTTGGGTTTGACTCTCTGGTGGAAGCCGGCAATGGAAGCGGGCGGCCCAATGATCTGCATGACCGGCTCGATTTTAGCGGGTTTATCGGGCCGGTGAATCTGGATCTGGCCCGTTCGTTCACTCAGTTTGTCAATGCCGGAACGGTCTATGGGGACCTGAACCTGACCCTGTTTTCGGGAACAGCCTTTGAGGACGTGACCGGCAGCGCCTATGGGGACACCATCATGGGCAACAGCCGCAACAACACCCTGGTGGGCCTTGGCGGCGACGACAGGCTCTGGGGCCGCTCCGGGGACGATGTTCTGATCGGAAACGAAGGCAACGATTTTATTGTGGGCGGCAGCGGCGACGATCTCATCGACGGGGGCGACGGGAACGATGTTCTTCACGGCGGATTCCATGGCGGCGACCACGATTTTGACGACGGCTGGGACGGCCGCTGGGGCCGGGATGTGATTCTCGGGGGTGCCGGCGACGACTTTATCTACGGTGGTAAGGGGGACGATCTCATCGACGGCGAGTCGGGCAATGATATCATTTACGGGGGCAGCGGCGACGATATCCTCCTGGGCGGCGAGGGCAACGACACCCTCAAGGGGGACGGCGGCCGGGACATCCTGGAAGGCGGCGCCGGCAGCGACAGGCTCTACGGGGACCGCCGGGACCGGAGCGTGGTGCAGGAGACGGGATCGGGCCTGCTCGGACTGGAAGGATTTTTCGAGCGCTTTGACGGAGAGTTTGACCGGGATGGATTCTTCTATGAGAAACCGGCTCAGGATGACGACCGTCCGGTAAGACCCTGGGTCCAGACCTTCCTGGATGGGATTGCGGGCAACCAGGACGGCATCATCGCTCCGGCGGCGCAGCCCGCCGATCCGAAGCCAAAGAATAGCGGATGCGGGAATTCCTGGCTCATCAAGTATCTGGTGGACGGTTTCGAAGATGAGAACCCGAACAGCCATATCGTCGTGACGCTGCCCGGCGACGACCATGGTTCGTCGAATCCTGCGGATCCTTCCGGCAAAGAAAAAAAGAAGTAATAACGGCAAGGCCGTCGGGAAAAACAGGTAAAAACTCAACTCCTCATAGGCGTTACGAACGCAATGGCCGATCTTGCCGAGAATCAAACGGTTGTGATCGGCCTATTTTTTTTAAAGCATACACCGGTTTCTACGGATGAAACATTCAAATTGTATCGGCCCTGAACTTGTGATACTTTATTGCCTGAAGTTCAGGTAAAATAAGATAAAATCCGTAGCCTGTTAAGCCTGTTTGGGCCGGTCGATCCGGCATGGGCCGGTCTTTACCGGCAGGAACCGAAGACTCAAAATGACAGAGAAAACTGCTTTGGATAATAATGTAACTCACAACCGCAATGATTCTCCGGCCGGCGGTCCCTCCGATGCCGCCGGAGCTTCAAAAAACGATCCATGGGACGAAAGCGGACTGGTCAGCATTTTCCCCAACAGCTTTGAAGTAAGATTCAGCCGGGATGAGGTGGGATTGATTCTCGGCAGCAAACAAAGCGGGGATGAAGAACAGGGGCCGCTGGTGATCCGACTTCTATCCCGGATAGTCATGAATCCCCATACGGCCAGGCATCTGGCGGGTGCGCTGAACACGGCAATCCGCGAGTTTGAGTCCAGATACGGCGCCCGTGAGACGGAAGGGGCTTTGCAGGAACCATCTCCAAAAAGAGAAACAAAAATCCATGAAAAAGAAAACGAACTCTTTCATCTGGTCCAAAGCTTGAATGTTGAAATGGGCTATGAGCGGTCTTTTAAAGTTTCAAAACACTCACTCTGCGGGAATCGGTTTCTCTTGGGTACAAGCATAAGGGCACTAGGGGATCAGACGCATGCAAAAATTATGGCTGTCAGCCAAAAAATGGGTATGCCCGAAAAGTTTTCAGCGGTTTTAGAAGAAAAACTGCCTGATGCAAACTATGTTCATTTCGGCTTTGAAGAAAACGAAACCGCCTGCCTTTATAAAGTCTACCTGGAGTTCCGGGAAAAGATTGCAAATGAAATCAAAGGGCAATCGCAAGATCCGGGACAATTTCTGCTGCACTTGGGGTTCAAGTGGGATGTTTCCGACCGGAGAATCGGCGCCGTTACTTCGTATACCTGGCACCGCATGATCTCAATCGAGAACATATTCGCCAGGATGTCTGCTATTCTGGATCCGCTCAACCACGGGGCCGCACTGCTGTCGGCAAAAGATATCGTCGCTCTTGCCGCCAAAAAAATATCTCATCGGGATATTCTGTACCTGGAGGTTTCAGAGGAAAACAATCCCCGGCGGTCTTTTGACATCAATATATACCGGGCCGGTCTTCAGGTGGAGGAGTTTTACCCTTATCTTTTGAAAATATGGCGGCATTATTCCATTTTACCGGCAGACTGCCGCAGCCAGTATGAGCTGGCCAAATCCAAAACATTCGGCCACCTTTCCGGCGGCATCGACCGGACCGGAAAGGATTTTCTGACGGTTTATTATGGGGTGGCAGGCACGCGCAGCCTCGAATCCGAGACCGTTCGTCCGGCAGGTGAAACCATTCACGTCAAGCCGCCGGGTCCGGCAGCCCCGCCCAGAAAGCCCCCTGCTTTTTTTGAAGTGGAAAAAACGGACGAAAAGGCAAGTGCGATCTTTCAACTGGTAAAAAATCTTTCCGTCAAAATCGGGTTTGAGCGTTCTTTTAAGGTTTTTGACAAAACCCTGCTGGCCGAGCGTTTTCTGATGGGATTTCTACGGAAATCCATCCGCCGGAGACCGAATGAATGCGTGCTGGACATTTGTCGAAAAATCGATATGCCTCTCAATTTCCAGGAAAAATTCAGGGAAGATCTTTCGGCGGCCAACATCGTCCTTTTCGGGTTTGAAAGAAATGAAAAAAGCCGTATTTACAAGGCATATCTGGAGTTTACCGATAAAATTGAGGCATCTCTTCAAAAAAATCCGGAAGCCCCGGAACCGGTTGTGGTTTACAAAAGCTTTAAATGGGACCTTTCAGATGCTTCCCAAAAAGCCGAAACCATCTATACCTGCCTGCCGGCATTAAACCGCAGCGGAATCATGGCCGGGGTTGCCCGTATTTTTCAAAGTCCTGAAAACGCGGGCGCCCTTGAAATCGTAAAAGGGATTGTCGATGCGGCTGCAACCCGGATTGCAGCCGCCGAACTTTATTATTTTGAGGCCGAAGAGGAAGACAGTCCGCGGCTGTCCTTTGACATCAATTTTTACAAGGCCAATCTGCAGATGGCGGAAATGTATCCGTCGCTGATGGAAATCGTTCAATATTACGGTGTCTCTCAAGAAAAATTCTACTTTCTGTACGATGCCGTCAAAACCGCTAAATTCGGTCATCTGGCGGGCGGTACGGATAGAGAAGGAAGAAGTTTTCTGACCGTGTATTTTAAAGGCTGAGCACCTTTGGGGGATTCGTCAGGGTAAATGCCCTTGTTTTTTTTCAATGCAGATAGCATCTTGAACACAATTGCGCGGCCAAAGAGCGGTTTGCAGGGGCCGGGCGACGCGGACGGGAAAACGTTAACTCCTGCCGATGGACAGATGACATATGGCTTACCACCGGGTAGATCTCAGTAAATATATTGTCATTTCAATCTGGTTCGGCTGCAACAACCATTGCGACATCTGCATGCTCGCAGACATGAAGATGCATCTGCCCGCCATCCGGTTTGACGGCTTCAAAAAAGTATTGACGGATATCGTCGCCGACGGCCGCTTTGAAAATCTGATTCTTTCCGGCGCTGAAGTTACCACCTTCGATGATTTGGGTAAATTCGTACGGTATGCCGCTTCTCTGGGATGGTTTAAGAAAATACAGATCCAGACGAATGGGCGAAAGCTCAGCGATCCCGGATATCTGAGTTATCTGATCGATTGCGGCGTCAATGAATTTTTTATCAGCATCCATGGATTTGAACAGTCTCATGATGCCACCACCGGTCGACCGGGGGCTTTCAGAGAACTGCGGAGCGGCATAAATAATCTTGCCGAGCACGATGTCAACGTCATCAGCAATACGGTTCTGACCAAAAGAAATCTGAATGAGGCTCCCAAGCTGATGGCGTTTTTATCCATGCAAAAGATCAGCGAGATGCATCTGTGGAATTACTTTCCCATGGAAAAAACGGACAGCAAAGATCTGGTAGTGAGCATGAAGGATTTCCGTCGCCTGCTGGGCCGGCTCCTTCCCATTGCCGAGGCTGCAGGCAAGGCGTTGGTTTTGAAAAGTTTTCCAATGTGCCTGTCTGCCGGCGAGCCGGGTTTTTTCGACAGTTTGTTCCCGGTGACAATACTGCCGGACCGCTTCTGGAGAGAATTCAGTGAATGCGGCTTCGGCCGCTGCGTCTACCGGAACCGATGCGCCTCACGGGAGTGCTGGGGACTCTCGAACGCTTATATTCAAAAATACGGCGATGAAAAAGATCTGCTGTCGCCGATTAGTTAGTCAGAAAAAAGGAAAACGATGGACCCGTTTGAATTCACAACCGCACAGGATTTTTTCTATGATTTCTGCTTGTGGGAGTATCAACCGGTTGCCGATCCCGCAAATAAATTGAGGTCCGCCAATTTGCTGTTTCATTCCTTTGACGTGGCCGGAGCGCCCGGACGCATGTTTGAACTGGTTCAGGCGATTCGCCGGGGGCTGGGCATTTTTAATACCGTATGGGGGGTCAAATGGATCGGCAATGAACTTCGGTGGGAATACTATTTTTACGACTATAAGCGCAGAACGCGGGAACGGTCCATTACCAAGCTGCTTGATGCCATCAAGGCCTTTACAGACTGCCGTATCGAGATCAATGAAAACTTAAACTACTTCATGTTTTCCGTCGATATAACCGATGCTTGGGTTTCAGGCGCCGAACGTCTTGAAGAGATCCACATGTATATCGGCAATCCCGGCAGCAGCGTTTCCTCCGGCATCTGCTACTCTTTGAAGACCAGCGGTACGCGCCTTGAAAATTTTTATTTCTTCTTTGACGCCAAAAAACACCAACATGAAATTTTAAATAAAGCCTACTGCTCTGCTTATGTGGATCGGCGGATTCCGGCGGATCAGCTTTTTTGGCCGGAAGCGCGCAATTGCCGGGTTATCGTGGTGGCTAACAAGCAGGGCAATGACGCCATCTATTTTTCCGGCATCCAAATTGAACAGCTGATTTTTTTTCTGAAAAAAATGCAATATCCCAGAAAAATAATTGACTTTGCAGAAGAAAATAAAAACCGGCTGGATCATATGCTTTACGACGCCGGTTATGATTACCGCATGGAAGGGAAAGAGCTGATAATTCTCAAGAGCGGCTATTACGGCATTTTTTAACCCTTTTGAATTCCCTAACCTTTTCTTCAAATTGAACAGGAGAAGAACCGTAGGAAAGGACGCGGGTCAACCATAAGCACGGGACAGATTACATGACTTCACCGGATCCAAAAGGGAAAAGCGCAGACAGAGAATTCGACTATCTGGCCGTAGATGATTTCATCGGCACTATATTTTGCGCACGCGCCTTGGCGACGGCTTTTGAGATAGGCCTGATTGATTTTCTGTTTCAAAACGAGCCGGCGGCCCCGGACGTCATCACCCGGCAGCTGGGAAGAGACAGCCGCGGCATGCATCTGCTGACAGGTCTGCTCCTTGAAAACCGGGTGCTCGCAAATCGCCAGGGAAAGCTGGCGCTGTCGCCGGAATTTGCCCATGTATTAAAATTTCGAGATTTGCTTGAAATGAAGCTTGCCGCCGCCAATTTTGCCGCCCACGACTTTCTGAGCTATTTCAGCAGCCTGATTTCACGCCCGGATGAGTTTATGGGCAAAGCGCGTTTTTGCCGATTGTTTTCTTACGGCAAATGCTTTGAGGCCAGCAGGGAAAACTACGAATCAACCAGACAGTGGATGCGAATTACGACGGTACTGACGAAATACGAAGCCCAGGCCTGCCTGAAATATCACGATTTCAGCAGGTACCGCCGCATCTTGGATATCGGCGGAAACAGCGGGGAGTTTGTTCTGCGGATCTGCAAGTCCCACCCCGGTCCGGAAGCCGCCGTTTTCGATTTGCCGCTGGTTTGCGACATCGGGCGTGAACATATTCGCTCAGAGCCTGAAGCCGGCAGGATTTCGTTTATTAAGGGAAGCGCATTGAGCGATGACGTACCTGTGGGCTTTGACCTGATCACCTTTAAATCCATGCTTCACGACTGGCCGGAAAAAGAAGCCGGGCAATTCATTGCTCGCGCGGCCCAATCCCTGCTGCCGGGGGGAACGCTGCTCATTTTTGAAAGAGGACCGATCGAAGGCGACGGCGCGGCGCTGTCTTACAGCAGCATTCCCATGTTGCTGTTTTATCATTCCTTCCGGCCGCCGGCGCTTTATCTGGACCAGTTCCGCAAAGCGGGGCTTGAAGACGCGACCGTAACGAACCTGTATTTGGACACCCCGTTTTTTATTGCCACGGCAAAAAAGAAGGTGTGACGGTCAAGCATCCTGATGGGCATGTCAATGAAAATTTACATATATAACCTGCACAACATGTGTGAAAACAACACCCTTTTCCTGTCCAGGGCCTGGCGCTACTTCCAGTTAAACGGCCACACCGTCACGGATTCATGGATGGAGGCCGATTGGGTCTTTATCGGCGGCTGCGCTGTAACCGATCTCATGCGCCGGCGCTGCGAGCAGGCCGTCCTCAATTTTCTATCCCGATTAAAAGAAGCCCGTTTCGTTGTATTCGGATGCCTGGCGGCCTTTCCGGAGGGATTTCAGGGTTTAGCGGGACGAGATGCTGATCGATTGCACCTCATCCTGTACCACGAAAGTCGGGATTTGGACGAACTCATGGGGGCCCGGATTCCTTTCCACAAGGTCGGCGCAAACCAACTCAAAGGACACGTTCCCTATCAGCCGCGCATGGGGCCGAACGATTTCTATGTTCAGATCGCCCAAGGGTGCATCAATGATTGCAGTTACTGCAACATCAAAAAGGCCAAGGGCCGGGTCCGCAGCCGCCCGGAGGAGGCGATTGCGGCTGAGGTGCAACATCTTTATCGGAGCGGTATCCAAACCGTGACGCTGCTGTCCGACGACTGCGGATCCTATGGCCTGGATCGCGGCTCGGACCTGCCGCAGCTGATCGCAAGGCTCAGTCAAGAGGGGACCGACTTGCGATACAAACTCTATACGGTATTTCCGGCTCTTTTTCTAAAGTACGCCGGGCGGCTGGAGCCGTTCTTTGCCCGGCGCCGGATACCGTATGTGTGTCTGCCGGCCCAGTCGGGATCGGCGCGGATTCTTGCGCTGATGAACCGACGCTATGATCCGGCCGAACTGGCTGGGGCTGTCGACCGGATAAGGGCGCTGGATCCCCAGGTTTTCGTCTACTCGCATTTCATTTTTAACTTTCCGACAGAGACCTGGGACGAATTCGAGCAGAGCATCGCTTTTTCACGTTATTTCGATCATTGTGTATTTATCGGCTACGGCGAAAACCGCTCAACCCGGGCCGCCGCGATTGTGCCCAAGTGCGACAACGATGCGTTACAGGCCAAGACCCGGCGGCTTGAAGAGTTGGTAGGCCGCGGGGAGCTCGCGGCCTTTGTGGTTTCATCTCCTTAAGAATCTCTTCCGGCCTTTTCCAAAGGGAGGTCAGAAGGGATTTACGCTTAATATCGCTATTATGATGAAATGAAATCAGACGGTATGATTTTCCTTATCGATTTGAGCAAACGCTGTGAACCCAGTGCGTTCCTTTTTACCAAAGCGGTGAAGTTTTTCCTGGTGAACGGCTATCGCATCACAGGTGATATAGACGCCTGCGAGACTATCCTGGTCAACACCTGCTGCGTTACCCGGGACAAGCTTGCCGCTTCAAATGCGGCGCTGGAGTTTGCCAGAAGCCGGGGCAAAGGCAAGCGGATCGTGCTCTTGGGGTGTTTGGCAAGCCTGCCCCATGCGAGCCTCGAGCGCGGGGATCTGATCTGCATCGGCCCCAAGCATCTCGCTGAGCTGGATGCGCATTTCCCGCATCGCACGTCGGTCGCGGAAATTGCGGTGAGTCGATTGCCGCCGGATTTTTACGAACCCGGACAGGGCCTCGGTTATGAAGACTACTTCATCATGATTGCCCAGGGCTGTTCCAACCGCTGCTCCTATTGCAACATCAAGCGTTCCAAGGGAGATGTCAGGAGCGAACCGGCCGAGGTCATTCTTTCCCGGATACGGCAAGGCCTGGCCTTGGGGGTTCGGGAGTTTGCCCTTTTGGCCGATGACTGCGCCAGCTATGGGCAGGATCTGGGCATGAACCTGGTGCAGCTCATCGACCGTCTGTTTGGGGCAGGGCCCGGCTTCAAACTCAAACTGGGGTACGTTTTCCCCCAATTCATCCTGAATGATATAGACGGAATGAAAAGGATCTTCAGCAGCGGTCGGATAAAGTATGTAAACATCCCGGTGCAGTCCGGTTCACAGCGAATCCTGGAACTGATGAACCGCCGCTATTCCATCGACGCAATCATGCAAGCCGTCGCGCAGCTTCGTGCAGGGGCGCCGCAAACGACCTTCTGCACGCATATCATGGTCAATTTCCCGACGGAGACCCATGACGACTTTCTGCTGTCACTGGCAGTTGCAGACCACTTTGACGAAGTGCTTTTCCTGCATTACTCCGACAATCAAGATACCGTTGCCGCCGGCTTTTTCCCTAAAGTGCCCGAAAACGAGGCTATCCGGCGGCTGGACATAGCATCCGATTACGCCAATCGCTTTGGGGGCCGTCGCGGTGCGGTTATCAAAGATTTCAACTGTAAGGCGCCCTACAACCTCGTTCGGAACGCCGGGAATAGGATATGACGGATAGGACCCTGCCGCTGATAAAGATCGTACAATTGACGCTGACCAACCGGTGCCAGTGCCGCTGCGAGCACTGCGGCGTCTCGAAACTGCGCCAGGCGATCAAGGGCGAGCTGACGATCTCGCAGATCGACGCCCTGTTTCGGGATTTCAAGCTTGCCGGGTGCCTGCTCATAGACTTGTTCGGCGGTGAACCCACGCTGCGGACCGACCTCTTTGAAATCATCAAACTCGGAAAATCCTACGGATTCATGTTGTCGCTGGAGACAAACGGATATGTTGTCGACCGGGATTACATGCAGCGGCTCTGCGCCAGCGGACTGGACCAGGTCTATCTGAGCCTGGATGATTACCGGGCGGAGCATCATGACCGCAGACGCGGCAAGAAGGGATGCTTCGAGCGGGCCGTGCGCGCCCTGGAGCTTGGGGCCGAATTCGGCATGATGATGCACATCTCGATTGTGCCGCAGACGCGCGAGTATTTTACCAGTGGGGATATGAACCGGTTTGCGGCGTTTGCTTTAGCGCACGGCGCCGAAAAAATCCGCCTCCTGCTGCCCCGCTTTGTCGGCGATTCGATTCACGCGGACGGCGGTCCGATGTGCGCCGGCGGAGAGCCGGAGCTGTTTTCGCATGTATCCCCGGAGTATACGGATTACATTTATGTCCATACGCCCGGAACGCCCCTGGGGGAGACGAATGTATGCACTGCCAAGCAGGTCTTTTGTCACGTCATGAGCAACGGCTGGGTGGCTCCTTGCCCTTATTTCCCGTTGGTCTTCGGGGATGCAATCCGGGAACCGATCGTCGACATCTTTGAACGCATCCAGGCCCATCCCTTGGTACGGCTGGGAGGCGACTTTTGTCCGATGCGAAATGAAGCGTATATCGACAGCCATATTCGGGGGCTGGGTTTGGATCAACCCTTTTACCCCATTACGGTCGACAACCAGATCGATCTGGGGGCTCCTTGTCCGGCAGGCTGCCCCGACTGTGCCCATGGCAGCCGGTCGATTCCGCGGCCCGCCCAGGAAGTGCTTCGAGCGCTTAGCGGCGTGGCGCCGGAGTATTCCCGCATCGAATTCTACGGGGGGGATGCGTTTCTGTCTGCAGATCTGTTTGAGGTCCTTGACCGGGTTCCGCCGGCGGCAAAGGTCACCCTATGGACCACATGCACTCGGTTGCCCAGGAGCCGAACGGTTATGGAGCGCCTGCGATCCTATTCCATTGAAGCCATAAAGGTACGCCTGCCCCTAAACTTTATGGGGGACATGGCCCACCCCGCAGCCGGGTATCGGCTGGCATCGGCATTGCGGAGCATAAGCTCCGGGGATGGTTGGCGATTTCCCGTGTACCTCTATGTTCCGATGGATCGCATGCCCGAATTTCATGCCGCCTTTGCCAGAAGCATTCATAAGCTGGGTGTGGAACGGCTGTATGTTTTCAGACGGGATCGTGACGACCCTTTGGGCAACGCCGTTGCCTGCTTTGGCCGGGAACTGGGATCTCTGGAGCTCGTGTGGGTCAGAAAGAGGACGCCAAAATTTGTTTAAATCGTTTTCCGGCCCAAAATGCGGCTGTGCCGGATTTTACATCACTCGGCTTGTAAATGAAATATCAACAGCGATACAGGGGGAAAGACCTGTTATGACGAATAGTAATAAAAACCGGGTGATGTTATTATATCCTGCTGCCGACGCCGAACAATTGGTCCTCATACCCTTGTCACTGCTCTATGTGGCCCAGCCGCTCATCGAGCAGGGGATTGATGTAGAGATTATTGATCAAAGGCTTGAAAAAGACTTTTTCGAGAGGGTCCACAACCGGATCTCTTCTGACCTGATCTGTATCGGGATCAGCTGTATTACCGGTCCCCAAATAGAACAGGTTATCAGGATTTCCGAATTCATCCGAAAACGGACAAATATCCCTATCGTACTCGGCGGACCGCATGCCACCCTTTTTCCGGAACAGACCCTTGAATCCGGGCTGATCGACTATGTCGTCCTCGGAAGAGGCGAAAGCCCCTTTTTGAATCTTGTAAGGTCGCTGAAAATGAATGCGTCCGTCGATGGGATTTCAAGGGTGGGTTACAAGCTAAACGGAAGCGTTGTCATCAACAGGGATGCCGCCCCCGACAGGGATGTTTGCCATTTGCCTTATTCACTGATTTCACGATACGGCAAACCTTTGACGGCTTCCATTCTTTCTTCCTACGGCTGCCGCTACCGCTGCTCATTTTGTGTGGAAAGAATCCTGCACCCCAACTATTATGAAATTCCGGTCAATGATGTGTTGATCATGCTGGGGGAGGCCTTAAGCCTGGAACCGAATTTTATAAACTTTATTGATGACAATTTTCTGTTGAATCGGCGGCGAGTCCTTGAACTTTTTTCCATGTGTCGGCAAAAGAACCTCCTTTTCCGCTGGGTTTGCACCGGCAGAATCGATAATGTATTAAATCTGAATGATGACGAACTTCGGTTTCTGAAGGCAAACGGTCTGTTTGCGATATACTTTGGGATTGAATCGGGGTCGCCGCGAATATTGGAGTTGATCCGCAAAGGCATAACGCCGGAGATGGTCCTGCGGCTGAATGCGAGGCTGAGAAAAGAGGGTATTATACCGCACTATAGTTTCATGGCCGGTTTTCCCACCGAAACGGAAGAGGATTTTGAAAAGACGATCAGCATGATATCCCGATTAAAACGGGAAAACCCCCAAGCCGTGATCTGGAAGATCAACACCTACACGCCTTACCCCGGCACGGACCTGTTCGATCTTGCCGTTCAAAACGGCTTTAAGCCCCCGGAGACGCTTGCAGAGTGGGGGCGCATCCATTTTTATTCCAAAGCCTATGCTGCGCCCTACAATGCCAGTCTTTAAAGGGATTTAGCAAAGGATATGGATATGAATCATGTAGTAGCGGTTGCCGCGCCCATCGGGGGCGGCAAGACTTCCCTGGTAAAGGCGATTGCCGGTCAACTGAATCATGCCGCGATTATTTTTTTCGATCACTATGAAAAAATGACGGGCTTGTCGGCCCAGGATTTGGAAAAATGGATTGACCGGGGGACCAACTGCCACAACTTTCCGGTTCCGGGTTTGGCGGATGATTTAAAAAAGCTAAAGCAGGGCCAATCCGTTTTCGATCCGGTCGCCAAAACCGAAATCAAACCGACCCGATATATTATTTTTGAAATGCCGATGGGAAGGGAATACCCCGATACGGCGGGCCATATTGATCTTCTGGTATGGATAGACTTGCCCCTTGAGGTGGCCCTTGCCCGCAAATTAAAAGAGTATACCGGCAATTTTCTGGCAAGATCGGGTGATCCGAATCCACGGATGTTTATAAGCTGGCTGGATCTCTATCTTGAAAACTATCTGAAAGTCGTTCGCCGGGTGCTGCTGATCCAGCAGCAGAAGGTCGGCGGCAGCGCCGATATCATCATCGATGGGATGAGCGATATTGATTCAATGGCGCGTCAGGCAGCTGGAGAAATTGTAGCCAGATTACCCGGATAGAGGGTGGGAACAGAGATTTTACTGCGATAATTCCACAAGACGAGCATCTTTTCGATTTGATTTAAAGGGGGTATGCGATATACCCCTTTCATACCCACAAAAATACCCCCTAATATTCGAATATTACTCTTGCTTTTTCCGTCAAATCAAAATAAAAAATGGTCAGTTTCACACAGATTTTCAAACAGTTAATTTAAATTTTTTTAACTGTCTAAATTAACAGCTATAAAGTCGGAAAGTGCTCGGTGCAGTTTATCAGATAGTTTGCCCTTTTTCATTTCTCCAACCCTGTTTTCCGTAAAGAGAGGACCCCATGAGTCTCCTCAGAAAGATTCGAAGATTCATCCACCGAAAGGAAACCGCAGCAAACACCCGGGACCGGCGCAAGCTTTTTCTTGAGCCGCTGGAGCCGCGCATTCTGCTGTCGGCCGACATGTGCTTCGCCATGACGGGTAATGCCGATGATGTGACCCTTCGTACGCTCGATGTCGACGGCATAGAAACCCTGCAAATCATCGATAATGCGGACCAGTCGGTTCTGCAGAGCCAAGCCTTGGCCGATACCGGCAGCGTCGAAATTCTCGGGTCCGATAGGGATGATATCCTGCGGCTGGATCTTGATTTGGATGCTGTTTTTGATCCGTTTTCCATTACTTTCCACGGCGGTGCCGGCACGGACTCCCTATTCGGTCCTTCCGGCGACAGCATCTGGACGATCAGCGGGCAGGACTCCGGCACCTTGGCCGAGGTATCATTTTTTGAGACCGAAAACCTGATGGGAGCGGCCCATAACGAGGATACGTTCGTCTTTGCGGAAGGAGGCAGCTTGAGCGGCATCCTTGACGGTGGCGCAGGCGGATTCGACAGCCTTGTCATCGAGGGTGAAGCGTATGATACGATCATTTTCACACCATCCGGTCCTGACTCGGGAACGGTCAATCTGGACGGCAATATCATCGCATACTTCGGATTGGAGCCCATCACTCAGTCCGGCACGGCCGCGGATGTGGTGGTAGACGGCAGTTCCAGCGACGACACCCTGGTGATTGATCTTGACGGCAGCAATATTCGAGTGAGCGCTTCAGGAACCATGGAAAGCGTCTCTTTTGCCGTGCCGACGGGATCGCTGACGATCAAGGGAGCAGAAGGTAAAGACAGTGTCACGATAAGCACCAGTATAAGCATGCCGGGGGCAGACCTTGTCATTAATGCGGAAACGATTAGCGTCGATTCCGGTGTGACCGTTACTGCGGACGACATCACTTTCAGCGCCTCGGCGACCGACGACGGAATCTTTAATCTTTTTGGTGACCTGCTGGATATTCCTGATCTGGGTTTTGACCTGAGCAGCCTGGGTCTGAGCATCGATGAGATCCTCTTTGCCAATCCCGAAGCCGGCATAAATTTGTCAGGCGCCACACTCACCGGTTCAAATATCACCCTCACCGCCGAGATATCAATGGATCTGAGGACCATGGGGTTTGATATATCCGGCATCGGCACGGGGATCGCGGCGATATACGCCGGGTCAAGCGCAGAGGTGATTCTGGGCGGGACCGATATCACCGCAACCGGCAGTCTCTCTATCTCCGCCGTTTCCGACGTGGCGGCATCGGCTACCAGGGGCAGCAGTTCATCCACCGACGCCTCAACCGACAATTCCATTGCCGTTATAATAGTAAACAGCGACGCCGCCGCATATATTACCGGCGACAGCGATATCAGCGTGCTGGGGACCGTGGGAATTTCCGCGACAAACACCGTCACCGCATGCGCTATTGCCGACGCCAGCGAGGGCTCCGGTTCTGCAGGGGGCGTCCTTGCCCTGGCTGTAGTTGATCAGACCACCAATGCGTATATAGCAGGTGCGGCCTCTATCGACGCCCCAACAAGTAACGAGGCGGATTCCATTGTCATATCCGCCGTGTCCGACAGCACCGTAACCACGACGGCCAAGTCTTCGCCGGGAGGGGCGGGTGAAGCATCAGGGGGAACGAATACGGATGCCCAGCTCAGCCGAACGGATGCCGGCACCTCTGAGGGGGACATCGGGGTCGCAGCCGCGGTCGCCGTTACGGACCTTGTCAGCAATACCCAGGCCTATGTCTCCACCACTTCCGGCAGCGTGCTGGTAACAACCGGGAACCTGGACGTCAACGCATCCTCTGCCAACAGGAGCAGGGCCACGGCGGACGGGACTGCGACCAGCAGCGAGTCCGCGGCGATCGGCGTGGCAGTGGGGATCAATTATTCGGACATCGACAGCAGGGCCTACATCGGCGGGACGGCGGACCTGAACGCAACTAACGTAAGGGCAAAAGCGACAATCGAAGGCCGTGAGTGGGTTTTTGACCCGTCCGAGTCGGTGGATGACACCAGGGAGGAAAAGACCTTTGACCCCTCCGGCGCGGTCAGCGCGGAAAACGACACCATCACGATAACCGGCCACGGCTTTACGACAGGCGACGTGGTTCAATACAGCAAGGGCGGTGAAACGGACGCGGCCGTGGGCGGCCTTGTCAGCGGCAATGTCTACTACGCGATCGTGACGGATGCAAACACCCTTAAACTGGCAAAATCCTACGGGGACGCCAAGGCAGAAACTCCCGTAGCCATAGACCTCAACACCGATGGGACCACCGGGACAGCCCACACGCTGACCCACTTTCATGACACGGTCAACCTGGGCCTGGCTCATGGGTTCAAGACCGCTGACGCGGTTGTCTATGACAACGGGGGCGGCGCCAGTATCGGCGGCCTTACGGACGGCGAGACATATTATATCATCGCCGTAGAGCCCATGAAGTGGACCTTTGACGCCTCCTCCGGATCCATCGTAAACACGACGGATGAGACCATTTATCTCGGCTCATCCCATGGCTTTCAGACCGGCGACAGCGTGATCTACGAGAATGGAGACGGCAGCGACATCGGCGGCCTGGATGACGGGAAGACCTACTATGTCATCAAATCAGACAGCACCCATATCAAGCTTGCCGAAACCGCAGAGGATGCCCAGGCCGGCACGGCCATTAACCTGACCTCAACGGGTTCCGGCACCCATAGCATTAAGGAAAATGCGGCCACCAAGGTCAGGCTGGCCGCATCTTCAAGCAATGCTGAGAAGGGCATTGCCATTGATCTTACAGCAGGCGCGGCAACAGGTGACAGCCATACCTTTACAGAAAAGAGTAGCGTCTTTGTGGCCGAGGCGGCATCAGGCGCCAGCGCCTCCGAGAGTGTAGGGGTTGCAGGGTCGCTTGCCCTGAATATCATTACTACCAATGCCGAGGCCTATGTCGCCTCCGGTGCGACCGTTACCCTCCATAACAAAATACTGAACCTGGAGGCCTCTTCCAAGACCCAGCTCACCGCCAAAGCCATGCCCAAGGAGGCGGCCACGGGCGAGAGCGTCGGCATAGGGGCCTCGGTTGCCCTGAACATCGGCGATAATGTGGCGAAAGCCGAGATTCAGAATCTTGCAATCGTAACCGGCGGGAGTGACATCACCCTGTCCGCAACGGGCAGCCACAAGATGACCACCCAGGCCAAGGGCGGCGCAGAAGGCGGCATAGCGATCACCCCGGTTGTCGCCATCTCCCTTGCGAACAACGACACCATTGCACAGGTCGGGACTGCTGCCGGCGCCCTTTCCCTGACAGGCAACCTGAACGCAACGGCCGTTCACACCAGCACCGTGTCCACCAAGGCGGCCGGCGACGCCGTGTCATCTGAGACCGCGGCTATAGGTGCCTCCCTGGCCCTGTCGCTGATAGGAGACACGGCTTTGGCTACTACGGCCAGATCGATCACTGCCGGCACTGACGGCGGTGGGACCATCGGCTTCAGTGCAACGACTTCAGGTACAGGCAAATCGGATGCAAAGGCCAGCGCCAGGGGCGGTCAGTATGCAGGAAGACGGGATCCCGAATCCGAAGAATATGATCCTTCTCAACCGGCGGATGTCGATGAGGAGACCGGAAGCCAGCGGACAGGAGAACCGGAAGATGATTTAACAAGTGCAGATGAAAGGGCCGCTTCGAGAGGCGCCAGGGATTCCAGCGCCAGAGGCGCAACCCCGTCCGCCAGCTCCTCCGACGGTGCTGTTACGGTCGCCGCGGCCATCGGCATCAACCTGACGGACGCCACTGCCAGGGCCGCTATACCGGATGGCGTCACCATCAGCGCTGCAGGATCGCTGACCCTCACTTCCAAGAATGATGCCGGCGCCTATGCCGCGGCCGACGGGAGCGCGGCCAAGGGGGATATCGGGATCGGCGCAGCCGTTGCCGTGAACCGGGCCGACATCGTAAACGAGGCAACCATCGGCGCAGCCACGGTTCAGACGGAGGGCATCGCTATCCAGGCCCAGCAGACAACAACAGGTGCGGGGGCTGAGTTCACCTTCAATACATCCACTGCCGTGGATGACACAAGGACGGTAAAGACCTTCAACCCGTTAACCCTTGTAAATGCGACCAATGATACCATCACGCTTACCGCACACGGATTTACAACAGGGGACGTGGTCGAATACAAGGTCGGTGCGGACACCAATGTCCCTGTCGGGAACCTGACCAGCGGGACTCTTTACTATGTGATCGTGGTGGATGCCAACACCATCAAGCTGGCCACGACTTTTGAAAACGCTACAGCCGCAACACCCACAGCCATAGACCTCAACCTGACGGGGACCACGGGAACGGCCCACAAACTGACTCAGTTGCAGATTAAGACCTTCAAACCCTCGACCGCAATCAACGAGGACACCAACGCCATCACGATTACCAGCCACGACCTCTCCACCGGGGACGTGGTCGAATACAAGACCGGCGGAGACACGGACGTAGTTGTCGGGGGCCTGGGCAAGGGGACCGTCTATTATGCCATCCGGATCGATGACGACACCCTCAAGCTGGCCAAATCCTATGAAGATGCACAAGCAGGGACCGCCATAGACATCAATACCGGCGAAACCACAGGGACGGCCCACAAGCTGGTCCATTTCCATGAGACCATTACCCTCAGCGCAGGCCATGGACTCAAGACCGGGGATCTTGTCGTTTACCGGAAAGAGACCGGTGATGCGGTAGGGGGCCTTACCGACGGAGGGGTCTATTATGTGATCGTCGACGACATCGATCCCAATAAGGTGAGACTGGCGGAATCGACAGCCGATGTGTCGGAGATGAAGGTGGTGGATCTGACAAAGGCGGCTGCCGGCAATCCCCACAAGCTGATCCGCCTGAGCACCTACATGGCGGAGGCCACCTCAGGGGCCGGCGCAAAAGATGTGAGCGTGGCAGGGTCCCTTGGCCTCAATATCGTCAATAAGTTCACCTCCGCCTACATTAAGGCGGGTGCCTCTGTGGATGCGGACGGAACGGACGGCAATATCACGGGGGGCAATGTAACGATCAGTGCGACCAATGCCGCGATCAATGTCGCCGTAGCCAACTCGATGGTTACCGGAAAGGGCGACGCCGGCGTGGGGGCATCCGTAGCCCTCAACATAGATGACACGGTCACAAGGGCGGAGCTTGAAGACGGCGCAGTTTTAAGCCATGCAGCAGGTCTTACCCTGACGGCCACCGCCACCCCGGTTGTCAGCACCAAGGCGCAGGCCGGCACGGCAGGGGATGTGTCCATCGGCGGGGCCGTGGCCATTACCATTGCGGATGCCGAGACCATTGCCCGTATAGGGATAGGGGAATCCACCACTATTGCGGGCGCCCTTGTAGTCGATGCGGCCGAGACGGACGGGATCAGCATAACAATGGCGGACGGCGAGGTCAGCGGAAAGGACGTCAGCCTGGGTGTTGCCCTGGCCCTCGGCATCACGACCGATACGGCCGAGGCCACAACCGAGCGCGTCCTTGCAGTAGGCAGCGGCACATCCAGGATTGAAGCCACCACCGTTGCGGCAACACAGACGACTGCCAAGGCGAGCGCAAAGGGAACCGACCAGGCGTCTGAAGGGGCCAGCACCAGCGCTAACGCTCAGGCCGACAGGCAGAGGACCCATGGGGAGACCCAGGCCGCCGCGGCCGGCAGCGATGCCGGCAGCAGCCAGTCAGGCGACACCACGGATGCCAGCAGCGATGACGGGGCCGTGGGGATTGCCGCTGGGATCGCCATCAATATCTCGGATGTGATCGCCGAGGCGGCGGTGCTGGCGGATATGACCATCGCAGGCACCCTTACCGTGCATTCGGGCGCGAACGCCGATGCTATCTCCAAGGCGGACGGCAGCGCCGTTGACCCGGCCAATGTGGACGTGGGCGTAGGGGTCGGTGTGGCCATCAACCTGGTCGATCTCAGGAACACGGCCTACATCGGCGCCGGCGTTGCAATGGATACCCATGCCCTGACCCTGACTGCAGACATGGCGACAAGGACCGGCGAGACCACGGCTACCCACACCTTCAAGGCCGAGGCGATATCAGGGGCGGGCGACCCCGAAGGGGACGTGGGGGTGGCAGGCTCCTTTGCAATGAACTTGGTGGATGACACGACCCGGGCGATCATATCCGGCACGGCCACCGTGGATGCCAACAGCAGCGCGGTCACGGTCCAGGCAGGCACCCCGTCAACATCAGGGAACACGACGTCCATAACTGCCGCCGCAACCTCGGAGGCGGGCGGCGATGTGGGGATCGGGGCCTCCGTAGCCCTGAATATCATTGATACCAACAATACCTTTGCCGTCATAGAGGACGGCGCAGTCCTGACTGAAGCTGCAGCGATAGCGGTAACCGCCAACGCAAGCCACACCATCAATACAACAACCAAGGCAGGTTCAGCCGGCGGCGATGTGTCGATATCCCCCTCGGTTGCGATCGCCATAGCCGACAACACTACCACGGCCAGGATCGGGACCGGCGCGACCGTCCTGACCGGGACGACGGTGGCAGTAAACGCATTCCACAAGAGCGCGCTCACAACCCTCTCCGACGGGAGTGCGGCAGGCGATGTGGGGATAGGCGTCTCGGTGGCCGTCAACGACGCTAATGACCTCGTGACCGCCGAGATTGCCAGGACTGTCTGGGCGAGCAGCACGGTAACGATCAATGCCTCTTCCCTTGCATCAACCAGTGCGACGGCTAAGGCGGTGAGCACGGGCGCGCCGGAGGGAAGCGACGATTCCAACACCGAGGCGGAGGGGCAGCTCGATCACGGACGCAGCCGGACGGACGAGGGTGAGAGTACGGCAGATGATGCGCCCAATGCCACGGCCAGTGACGGTTCCGGGGGCAGTTCCGATGTGGGCATTGCGGCGTCTCTTGCGTTAAACATGGCCGATTCGGAGACGCACGCGAGGCTGCTGGCAAATGTATACGGGTCAACAGGTGCGGGGAGTTCATCCGGCAAACTTACGGTGACCGCGTCCAATGACACCGATGCCAATGCCGTGGCGGACAGCAGCACCGTAGAGGACGGGCGCAAGGAGTTTAGCGCGCCGGCGGATATAGACAGCGACGCCGATACCATCACGCTTGGCGCCGATCATGGCTTCAGCACCGGCGATTCGGTTGTCTACAACAAGGACAGCGGAACGGTGATCGGCGGCCTAACGGACGGCGAGACCTATTACATTATATGCGTAGATGATGCGATCGACGACAAGGTCAAGCTGGCCACATCAGCGGCCAATGCGACAGCGGGCACGGCCATCGACCTGGATGGGTCAAGCGCCACCGGCACCCAGCGCCTGACGCCGGGAAGCGCGTCGAGCGCCGGGGTCGGCGTGGCCGCGGCGGTAGCGGTAAACGCCGTGGACCTGGTCAACGAAGCGTACATCCAGACCGGTCGCACGGTCCGGGCCACGGGGGCGGATGTAAAGGCCCTGATGAAGTCGGATACGTCCTTTGATCCGGACTCGGCCGGGACCCACAAGATTTACGCAAAGGCGACCTCGGGCGCAGGCACCCCGGACGGCGACGTGGGCGTTGCCGGGGCATTCAGCATGAACCTTTTTGACGATACCACCCAGGCCCTGATCCAGGCCGGGGCGGATGTCGCCGCCAATAGCGGCGCAGTGGCCATCGAAGCGGGCAACACGACGTCCATAACCGCCATTGCCACGTCCGATGCCGGCGGTGATGTGGGTATCGGAGCGTCCGTGGCGCTTAATATCATCGACACCAACAACACCTTCGCCAAGGTCGAAGATACGGCCATCCTGACCGGAGCGGGCGCCCTATCGCTAAAGGCCACGGCGGTCCACACGATCGTCACTGAGACCCTGGCCGGGAGCGCCGGCGGGAGCGTAGCGATTTCACCATCGGTTGCGATCGCGATAGTGGACAACAGCACAACGGCCAGAATCGGGACGAGCGGGACCGTGCTGACTGCAACGTCGGTGGAAGTCAATGCGAACCACAAGAGCACCATCACCACAACCGCCGACGGGAACGCGGCCAGCGGTGTGGGCGTGGGGGTTTCCGTGGCGGTTACGGACAGCAACGACATCGTTACAGCCGATGTGGCGCGAGTCTTGTGGTCGGGTGGGACTGTGACGATCACGGCAACATCGCTTACATCCGTCAGCTCGACCGCCAAGGCGGCCACCAACGGGGCGCCGGAGGGCGGCAACGACGCCAACACGGAATCGGAGCAGCAGCTCGATCACGGACGCAGCCGGACGGATGAGGGCGCGAGCACGGCGGATGATGCGCCCAATGCCACGGCCAGCGACGAGTCGGACGAAGAGGACGGTAATTCCGATGTGGGCATCGCCGCGTCTCTGGCATTGAATCTGGCGGATTCGGAAACGCATGCGAGGCTGCAAAGCAATGTATACGGGGCATCCGGCGCAGGGAGCCTTGCCGGCAAGCTTACGGTGGGCGCCCTGAACGACACGGACGCCATTTCCCTGGCGGACAGCAAAGCGGTAGCCGGCGTGGGGATCGGGGTGGCGGTGGCGGTAAACTCGGTGGACCTCGTGAACGAGGCCTATATCGAAGCCGGCCGCACGGTCCGGGCCGTGGGCGTGGACGTAAAGGCCATCATGCGGACGGATGATACCGACACAAACAGGAAACACAACTTTAAAGCCGAGGCCATCTCCGGGGCCGGGGCGAGCGACGGCGATGTCGGCATTGCCGGGGCCTTTAGCATGAACCTGGTGGACGACACGACCCAGGCCCTGATCCAGGGCGGTGCCAATGTGGCTGCCGGCGGCGGTGCCGTGAACATTACCGCTGAGAATATAACGGCTACAACGGCCATTGCCACTTCCGATGCGGGTGGGGATGTGGGCATCGGCGCGTCCCTCGCGCTGAATATTTTCGATATTAACAGGACCATCGCCAAGGTAGAGGATGCGGCCATACTGACCGGTGCGGGCGCTCTGTCGGTCACGGCGACAGCCACACACACGTTTACCACCACGACCGAGGCGGGCGCCGCCGGGGGAAGCGTCGCCATCACGCCTTCGGTTGCCATCGCCATAACGGACACCGATACCACGGCAGGAATCGGGACGAGCGGTACCGTCCTGGATGCGACGTCCGTGGAAGTCAAGGCGGTTCACAGCAATACCCTCACGACAAAGGTCGGCGCCGATGTGGCCGGCAGCAGCGTCGGGATCGGGGCATCGGTGGGCATCAATCTGGTGGATGAAACCGTGGAGGCCGTTATCGCAAGGAATGTCACGGCCGGCGGCAATGTGAGCGTTATCGCCGAGGCAACGGTCCGAAGCACCATCGAAGCAAAGGCCAGCGCAAACGGAAATTCGTCGGATAGCAGGATCGCCGATGATGAAGCCAGCGGCCAGATCAATGACAACCCCAATACCAACAACGGCGGCAGCGGCCGCACCGTGCCCAGCGCCGACAGCGAGGCCGGCAGCGCCAGCAGTTCATCCTCGTCGGAAACAGGCTCCGAGTCAAGCGGCGTGGGGATTGCCGCGGCAGTCGCCGTGAATGTGCTGGATGTGGACAACACCGCCAGGATTATCAGTGGGGCGGATGTGACCGCTACCGGGGCCGTTCTCGTCAGCGCCAAGACCCAGATCGACGCCGTTGCCAAATCCGTGGGATATGCGGTCAGCCTGGAGAGCGAATCCACCAATATCGCCGCTGCCGTGGGTTTTAATTATGTGAATGCCGAAAACCGGGCGTATATGGATTCAGGCTCCATCGTCAATGGAAATGGCATCACCATAGAGGCGATCACCTTCGGGACCCCCTCAACCGATCCGGTGGTCAATGACCGCAGCGATTTTATCGCCTGGGGCGCCTCGGCCGGCGGAGGTCAGGGTGACGCGGGCGTTGCCGGGTCGGTCGGCATCAATATCGTTAAATTTTCCACAGAGGCAAGCGCACGTTCCGGATCGGTCCTGAAGTCCACGGGCATCCTGAAAGTGGATGCGGAAACGGACCTGGGCATCCAGACCCTGGCCGCGGCCGCCGGGTTCTCCACCGGGGATGCGGGGGTCGGCGCGGCGGTGGCCGTGACGGTGGTGGACGGCGTCGGCGACGGCCCGGTAACAACGGCTTATATTGCCGGAAACGCGGATGCTGTGGGCGCTCTGTCAGTCACGGCGGAAACGGACCTCAACCCCATTAAATTTCAAAAGACCATTTTAGGAATATATCTCGATCAGGATCTCACCTCGACGGCCATCGCCGGCGGGGCCACCACCGGGTCGGCCGGGATCGCGGCGGCGGCTTCGATCAATATCTTTGATTTAACCACCACCGCTTACATCGCCTCCGGTTCCCAGGTTAACAGGGACGCTCTCATGTCCAACGGGTCGGTGACGGTGCGTGCTGTCAACACCACCGACATTATCAGCATTACCGGGTCTATCGGCATCGGTCTCGACGGCGCCGGCGTGGGTGCGGGTTTGGATCTGAACATCATCGACAAAGACACCCGGGCCTATATCGGCAGCGGGGCCCTGGTGGACGCCGCCGGCGTAGAGATTGAGGTCCTGTCCTACGAAGACATCCTTTCCATCGCCTGCAATGCCGGCGTCGGAAGCGATGCCGGGATTGCCGGCTCGGCATCGGTCCATGTCATCGATACCGGGACCCGGGCCTACGTCGAGGGAAATACATCGGGAGCGCAGACCACGGTCCATGCCGCCGGCGATGTGGCGATTACGGCCTCGGGAGACCTCGACGTCACGGCCATCGGCGGGGCACTGGGCGCCGCCAGTGAGGCCGGGGTAGGCGCGGCCAATGCCACCCTGGTGCATGATGACATTGTGCAGGCCTTTATCGGCCAGCGGGGCGTGGTATCTACAGGTGGGGCGGCAGGGCTCGCCCTCGGCGCCGCTTCGAGCGAAGATGTCATCGGTATCGCGGCATCGGGCGGCTTGGCGGGCACGGCCGGGATCGCGGGCTCGGCAGCCGTGACCGTTTTGAATGAAACCACCCAGGCCTTTATCGGCAGGAGCGCCGCCATCGATGCAACCGTCGGAAGCGTAAGCCTCAGCGCCGGCGACAGTACCGTCATCGTTACCGTGGCAGGGAACCTGGCCGCAGCCGGAACCGCGGCCGTGGGGATCGGTGCGGACGTTGGCGTGCTTACCAAGCGGACCGAGGCATTTATCGATTCGAATGTCACCGCCTCGGCGGCGCAGGATATCGTGATCGCCGCCACATCGAGCGAGGACATCACCTCGGTTGCGGCCGGTCTGAGCGCCAGCGGCACGGTCAGCATCGCCCTGGACGCCTCGGTTCATATCCTCGATATCAGGACCCGGGCCTTTATCGGCGACGATCCCGGCGACAATGATCCGCTGGATCCCGACACGCTTTCAGCCGGCCCGGGAAACGTCCACGCTGCCGGCAATATCCTCATATCCGCGGATGACGAAACCGAGATCGACAAGATCGTGGGGGTCCTGGCCGTATCCGGCACGGCCGGAATCGGGGCGGCCGGAGGCGTGAGCGTCATCGACAAGACCACCGAGGGTTTTATCGGGGCCGGGGCCCGGGTGACGGCCGATGGAAATTCCACGGATGCCGTCGTTCGAACCGGCGCATTTACAACGGGTGTCGCCCCTGAGGATCAGTATGACCCCAACGATGCGAGCGACCAGGGCATTCAGACCGATTCGATCAGCACGGCGCCGGACGACTCGAGTGCGCTGAAAGGTCAGGGTGAGGTAAACACCCCGCTGCTGGGTCTTACGGACAGGGATGGAGACGGTGGGGATGATCTTGAAGACGATTCCTTCAGCGGGCAGCGCACAGTGGACCCGGGGACGAAAACAGGCTTTCGCGGCCTGTCCGTGACTGCCACCAACCGGGACGACATCGAGGCCTTCACCGTGAGCCTTGCGGGCGGCACGGTGGGCGTGGCGATTTCGGCCGGAGTGAACGTTGTCAATAACACGACCAAGGCCTATATCGGCCAGGATGCCCTGGTAAATACGGATCTTTCTGCTGCGAATGCAGCCCAGTCGGTCAATATTGCGGCGGGCAGCGACTTCTACCACATGGCCGTAGCCGGAAGCCTGGCCGCCGGGGTTGTGGGCGTGGCCCCGGCCGTGGACGTGACGATACTGTCGAACCATACCTATGCAGCTATCGGGGCCGGGGCGACCGTGAACGCCAGGGACGACATAACGGTGGAAGCCCACGGGCGTGAGGATATTATGCTCATCGGCTTCGGCATTGCCGCCGGGACAGTGGGGATCGGCGGGGCCGTGGACGTCCTGACAATCGACAACACGACCCATGCCTATATCGATGCGGGCGCCCATGTGAGCGCCGGCGGAGATGTCCTGGTATACAGCACGGATGACACGGACGTGGACCAGATCTCCGGCGCCCTGGCCGGCGGGTTTGTCGGCATCGGCGCTTCCGTGGGCGTCATGGTGATCGACAAGGATACCCAGGCCTTTATCGCCGACGGCGCCTTTGTGGACGCCTGGGGTATGGGCACAGGGCTTTCCGGGGTACTAAATGGAACCAGCGACGGAGACAGCTTTGGCACCGCTGCCGAGGTCCACGGCCTGGTTGTCCAGGCCCAGTCGAGCGAAGGGATCTTTCATCTGGCCGTTGCCGGCGGCGTCGGCTTTGTGGGCGTTTCGGGGGCCGTCAACGTGACGCTGATCGACTCGGATACGGCCGCCTTTATCGGCGCCGGCGCCCAGATCAACGGGACCGGCGACAACATCGATGGGGCCAATGACCAGAGCGTGTATGTGAATGCCTCCAATGACGTAAGCGTCATGACCTTTACCGGCGCCCTGGCCGCCGGCTTCGTGGGTGTGGGCGGGGCCGTGGAGGTGGGGAGCATCAAGAACGACACGGGGGCTAAAATCAAGACCGGGGCGAACGTAAAGGCCAAAAAGGACGTGAAGGTCAATGCCCTGGGCATTAAGAAGCTCGACGGTTTCACGATCAGCGGCGCAGGAGGATTCGTCGGACTGACCGCATCGGTATCGGTCTGGTCCGTGGGTACGCCGATTGAGAAAGAGTACTCCGACAACGAGGGAAATTCCGCCAGCGCCGTGAGCGGGGAAAGCGGTGATGCGGATCAGGATGCGGCCAATCAGGCGGATAACTCCCAGGCAGAGGTCTCCAACCAGCTCACCAATGGTTTCGGGGAGGACGGCAGTGGAAATGCGAACACCAGCACCAACCGGGTAAACGCCGCCACGGGATCGGCGGGCTCGCGCCTGAGCGGGGCCGGCAAGAATTCGGCGGCTTTCATGTCCGCGGTCAACAGCACGGCGCCAACGGTGGGGACCGAGGCGGCCATAGAAGCCGGGTCCGTGGTTGCCGCGGGAGGAGACATCGCCGTTAGCGCCAATGAGCATGTGGCGGTGGATATCATCGCCGGCGGCGCCGCGGGCGGCCTCGTGGGAATCGGCGCAGGCATCTCGGTCCTGAATGTGGCCGCCAACGCCACCGCGCATGCGGCCGGGACCCTGTCGGCCGGCGGAAACATCACGGTGCAGGCCATACTGAATGAGGACGTGGATGTCCTGGGATTTGCAGGTGCTGTCGGCTTCGTTGGGCTTGGCGCTGCGGTGGTGGTGATCAGCGATGTCAGCACGGCAACGGCCTATATCGAGGGCGGATCGGACATAATTTCAGCCGAGAGCCTCTCGGTCTCCGCCAACGGGATTCAGAATATCGAAGCCGAGACCGACCAGGTGGCTTCCGGCGCCGTGTGCGCCGGCGCCTCCTTTGTAAAGATCCATGTGGGCAACGACAGCGTCACGGACACTTCTGCTCTCATCGGCGCCGGTACGGATATCGGGCAGAGTGTGGAGGGTACGGTGGGGAGCGTATCGGTGACGGCGACTTCGGCGGTCTCGGCCCACGGGGAGGCAAACGGCCTTTCAGCCGGCATCGGAGCATTTTCCACCAACTTTGCCCTTGTGGACATCGCGTCCCAGGTCAATGCCGCTATCGGGGACGGCTCCCACATCACGGTTGCGGACGGCGTGACGGTCTCGTCCCGGTTTACTCCCAAAGCCTATGCCGAGACCTGGGGGGTTTCGGCCGGCGGTTTGGCGGTGGGCGCGTCCCTTGCCGATGCCGGGGTTGACTCAACCGTGACGGCCTCCGCAGGCGGGGTTATCGATGCCGAAAGCCTGACGGTGGCGGCAATCCAGACCGTCCCGGCCGGCAGTTACTCCGCAAAGGCCGAGACCACGAGTGCAGGCGCCGGGCTGGTGGCCGTGGATGCCACCCGGAGCAAAGCACACACACACAGCATTGTCAGAAGCTATATTGCCGACAATGCCACGCTGACCATCCATGGCGCTACCACCGTCAGTGCCTTGAACAACACGAAGCAGTTGGCCGATGCGAACAGCAATACCGGCGGTCTGGTCGGCGTGGGGCTCAGCAGTGCTTTGGCTTCATCCAACACGCTCATCGAGGCTTACCTGGGGGCCTCCGTGAAGCTTACCGGCGGGAGCCTGTCCATCACGGCCGTGGGCACGGACGACAACTTCGCCAACACCGTCTCGGGGAGCTTCGGCCTGGCAGGTGTTGCCTCGGCCGGTGCAGAGACCTCGACCGTCAGCGTTACGAAGGCGGAAGTCAGGAACAGCAGCGCGGCAAGAGACATCAAACTTCTTGATCGGGTCTATGGATTCAACTCCCAGGACGACGTCCGAACCGATGATGCCGACGTAACCGGCGGCGCTGTTGACACGATTACCATCGGGGCGGGGCATGGTCTTAAGACCGGCGACGCTCTGGTATACTCGAGCGGGAGCGGCAATGCTGTCGACGGCCTGGAGGACGGAAGGATCTATTACGCCATCGTGGACGATTTGGACTCCGGCGAAATCCGGCTGGCCACGACCCTGTCAAGAGCCAATGCGGGTCAGTACATCAATTTCTATCCCTCTCCTCCGGAGCCTGGAGTCGCTCAGACCCTGACCTACAAGGTTTCGGGGGACTTTCTGATGACCGCGGAGCACACGGCAAAACCCAACAGCCGGGTAAAGAGCCTGGCCGGCGGACTGTTCGGAGGGGCCGGGGCGGAGATTGACAACACGATTGCGTCCACGGTCCAGGCCGTGGTCGGTACGGGTGTTAACGTGTATGCCAAAGGCCTGACCATAGAGGCCGTCAATCACGTCGACAAGCCGATGCTCGATGGAGGAAACGTCCAGGGTGAGGCCGGCGGACTCATTGCAGGCGGCGGCGCGGACAGCGACACTACGATCAGCCTCACAACCCTGGTCGATATTGGCGACGATGCCTGGCTGGAGGTTGTGGCTGCCGGTCCGGGCGCCTTCACGCTGCGCACGCTGAACGACATTGTTGCAAAAGATAAAGTGGCTCTCTTTGCCGCAGGCGGCCTGTCCGGACTCTTTGGAAGTGCCTCCATACTGGCGGATACGGATATCTCCCTCGTGCAGATCGGCGATGCCGATCTGAGGAGCGCGGGCGCCATCGACATATCGGCCCGGGGAAAGGGTGAGATCGTCGTCCTGGTAAATGCCGAGGCCTACGGGGCAGGAACACTCATCACCGGCACGGCAAAAAGCATTGTACGGCCTACCAACGAGATCCATATCGAGACCGGGGCTCATATCGTGGCCAGGGGCGATCTGAATCTCTCTGCCGGTGCGAATACGGAATTTGCCCGCGACGTCTATACCATGGAGGTGCGGCACGACAGCTTTGCCGGCAGCGCCATCCCCCTGGATAAGGTCGATGCCGATGCCATCCTGATCCAGCACAATACCATCGACATCGCTGCAGGCGCCGTTCTGGAAACGGCCGGGAGTGCCTACCTGCACACCGAACGCCTGGGCCTGGCGGACATGCTGGCCAAGGCCAAAGCGGTCAACTGGGTCAGCTCGCTTACCGATGCCCTGAACGGGGCGGCGGCCGAGTATCAGTATAAGGGCACGGCCCATGCCGAGGCGCATGGGCTCGTGAATATGGACGGCACCGTGCGCACCGGGATCGAGCGCTACCAGTCACTGCTGCTTGATGTGGATGCGGTGGGCGCGATCACTGCGACCACGGTCGATCCGGGCGATGTGCAGATTGACTTCTGGGTAACCGAGGAAAAACTCGAATCCGACCTGGCGGCGGAGCTGGCCAATGCGAGGTCCCAGCTGGCTATGTACCCGGACAATCCGTCATTGCAGGCCTATTATCAGAGCGAGATCGCACGTCTGGAGGCCCTGATGGCCGCTGAGGGGCTCTACTCCTACAAAAACATCAGCCTGGCGAGCCATGGCTACGCGACCGGCGCTGAGGTGGTCTATCATGCGGTTTCAGGCGCTGCCATTAGCGGTCTGGTGGACGGAAATCACTATTTCATCGTAAAAACCTCAAATAACACCGTCGGGCTGTCTGAAACCAGTGGCGGTCCGGTTATCGAGATGAACCCGACCGGAGCCGGCACAACCCACAGTTTGACCGAGTTCGGAACCAGCGCCACCAAGAATTTTAGCAAAGATGACCTCATCGGCAGCCGGATTGAGCAGTACGTTAAGACCGTCCATGTAAAGCCGGTCTGGGCGGAAGCAGGGCTCATCGACGTGCGGGGCGATGTACTGCAGGGCGCCGGCCTTTTTGAAGCGCCCGGTGACGCCTCCGTTGAAATCATTAATAACAGCCCGGCCTTTCTGGTCATTCACGGCATTACAATTCCGGAGAACAACGGCGGTTTGTATTTCACCGGCGATCCGATTGTCAGCAACGAGGCTATCATCAGTCGAAATACCCTCAATATCGAGCTGGACGCCCTGGGGCCGGATTTCGGCGAGATCTGCGGGCATTGGGACACCGTTGGGCCCGGAACGGTCGACTTCGATCCGCTGCCCAACCCCGGCGCAGCGGAACCGAGTATCACGGTGAGAAACGATTTTGTTGCCGGAGCGGTCAGTCCCGGCGTGGTTCTCCCCTGGCCGGATATCACCGTGGTAGGCGACATCGACAACCTCGGGGGCAACGTCTACCTTGCGACGCTTCCGGCCGGTGAGGGAGATATCTTCATTGAGGCTCGGGTGCGGGCCAAAAACCTGACTATCATTGCGGGCGGAACCCTGTATGTGGACGGGGTCACCGACTTCGCAGTGGGAGGCGAGCCCTATGCCGGGTTCGATGAAGCCACCGCTGGCACCGTCGTCCATACCTACGATCCCGATGGTGAGGATGAGGATCCCATTGACCCCAGCGATGATGTTACCGTTGAACTGCACTATCCCGGCATTGAGGCGGCCACGCTTGCCGCGGCCGAGGACATCGCCAATGACCCGGCCGGCGGTTTTGGTGTTCATGCCGTGCCGGATGTAATTGCGGACAAGATATTTATCAATGCGGAATACATCAACATCAACGGGCTCATACAGAGCGGCACGGCGGATTATGATCTGGTGCTTGACGCCGAAATTCAGGATGAGATCGAGGCCATTAGTCCGACTCAGACGGGATTCGTGACCCTGTCGCCGTCTCTTGAATCCGACTTCATCGTCAAATTCGACCCGATCAACGATCAGATCATCGTGGACGAGATGCGCGTCAGCGGCGGCAAGATCGAGATTACCGGCCACATCCTGAACACCGGAACCGGCGAGATCCGGGTACTGGGCGGCTATGCCGACATTAACATCACCAACTCCACCACCTATGATCTCGTTTTGAACAGCTTGGACGCCTCGCAACGAGGGGCCGGAACCCTGGTCATTATTGACAAGGCCAAAGGAAACACCGCCACCATTTACCAGTCCTCCGGCGACGGCATAATCAAAAGAGTGGACGATGGGTCCGGGCCGGTCGTTACGTCAATAGCGGGTAATTCCACTACCTATACGCCGGCCAGCGGCTGGCGGTACGGCTGGTCGGTGGGTATGGAGACCTTCGAGCGTTCCTGGAAACATGAACGCAGCAGTGCCTGGCTCGATATAGACGCCTTTGCCGCGGACCCGGACGATATCGAATGGGATACGACCGAAGTGGCCGCGATCCCTAAGCTCATGGACGAGGGACCGTACTATTTCTATCAACCCGATACCGATCCTGTTACCCCCGGCATTCAGGATCCAATATATACCCACCAGGAAACGACGGTGGCACTGACCGGAATAACGGTCAAACACGTGGACCACTGGGACGAAAGCACCTGGTACGGCAAGACGACCTACCATGATATTTTCGTCGGAGAGCAAAAAATACAGACCATCGATACCCACACCATCGAGGCCGACCGGCCCATTGCTATCCAGTTTGTCGGGCATGAGGAAGGTGAGGTGACGGTCATCTCCGATACGGATATTATCCTGAAGGGACCTATTGCCAACCCCTCCGGCACCACCACGATAACCTCCAGTGAAGGTGCGATCAAGCAGGACGGCGTTGCTCCGTATGTCAGCGGCAAACACATTGATTTGTCAGCCCAGGACGGCATCGGTGCGGGCACGCCCATCAGCACCAATGTTTCGGGAGAGCCGGTTTTTCAGTATACGACGGATAGCCTCAATACCTCCGCAGGTCCGACTGCTCAGCTGGAAAGCTATAGCCCCGGACATGAGTTCAGCCTGATGCCCGGGGATCGCGTCAAGCTGATCCCGGGTTATGTTTACGGCGGGATCGCAGGCGCCGTTTATGAATACATCGGCGACCCGGCCACCATCGATGTGCATGTAGAAAATTACAATACCGCTGACTGGTCAGTGATTGAGCATCACGCGAGTCTGACAGCCTTCACCACTACCGGCGACATTCAGATCGAAGAAGTGGTGGGAGACATGTCCATTGATGAAGTTGTGGCCGTTTCAGGCGACGTGACCCTGACCTCCAGCGGCGGGATGTTTGTCGGGCACGATGCCGATGAGGACCTTATAGTGGGTCTAATTCAGGGCGGAGCTATTACCCTGGATGCCGGCGGCGCCGTGGGCAACAGTGCCGATCCGATCCTCCTTGAATCCGGCCTGATGCTCAAAGACCAGGTCAGCGTTACCGCCGCCGGCGGCGTATTTCTGCAAGAAAAGAGCGGGGATCTGCGCCTGAACAAGATCATGGCCGGCGGTGCGGTGGAACTTGAGCTGCTAAGCGGCACCCTCATCGATGTTAACCAGGAAGAAGATCGGGACGAGCGGTCGATCCAGCAGCTGAGAGACGGTGTCTGGGGCGATCTGCAGCTAACCGAAAGCACGGGGGCCAATGAAAAGATCGAAGGCCTTATCGATTCCTACGAAGCCGGCAAGGAGCAGGAATACCAGACCTACTGGACCTATCGCGAAGCTCAGCCCGTCGGACCGGTCAGCCACATCAGCAGCACATCCCTTGCAGGAGTCGTCTACTATGCGATCGTGGACGGGGACCTGATAAGGCTTGCTGCCAGCCCGGGAGACGCAGCGGCAGGGGCGGCCGTGGACATTGATGCAACCTCGGCCTCAGGGACAGGGCACGGGATCTCGACCGCAGGCGTGTGGTTTGACTCCAAGGGGAGTGTTGACGATACGCCCAATACGATCAAGCTGACCGCCGGCCACGGTTTAAGCGAAGGCGACGCCGTAACCTACAGCAGGGAGGGCGCGTCCTTAGGCATCGGCCTGACCCCGGGTGTTACCTATTATGTCAAGACGGGCACATCCTTCAACTCAGATACGGCCATCGACGACTTAACCTACCGCATCACCATAAACGGCCACGGCTTCAGGGACGGCGACGAGGTCCGCTACAGCGCCAACGGCGATGGTGAGAATATCGGGCTCACCGAGGGGGCGACCTATTATGTGGATGTCATCAGCACAACCACCATCCGACTGACCAGGGATAGGGGTCTCACCGATGTCGTTCAGATCTCGGGCACGACAGGCGGGGCCATGAACAGCCTCCACTGGATCAACAAGATCAAGCTGACGAGCGACGCGGCAGGGATGACGGTTGTCAATATAGCGCCGACGACGTCCGGCGACACCCACGGGATTTATAAACTTATGTCCTTTGACCCGGCCGCGGATGTCGACAGCTCGGCCGACACCATCGACCTGGGCGCCGGCCACGGGCTTGCAACCGGCGACAAGGTCATCTACAGCGCGGGCTTTGGAAGCACGGCGATTCAGGGCATCCGGACCACGGAACTTAAGGACGGGACTATCTATTATGTGACACTTGTCGGGACGGACAGGATAAAGTTGTCGGCCGCATCCGGAGGGGCTGCCCTTAACCTTGACAGCACAACGGCTCAGGGCGCACAGCATGGGCTTGCAGCTCCGACAATCCAGACCTTCGCCACCAATACGGGCGTCAATGCCGACACGGACACCATTTACATAAGCAGCCACGGCTTTGTCACCGGCGACACGGTCGTATACACCAACAGGGGGCTTGCCGGAAATATCGGGCTTGACCAGGATACGGCCTATTACGTGGAAAAGGTTGACACCAACTACCTAAAGCTGAAGATTCGCAAGGATGACAGCGTCTATGTCGACATCAGCAAGGATGCCGTAAACAGCCAGCAGGGACTGTACAAGACCGGCGCCGGCATCAAGCTGTTTGATCCCTCGGCGGATGTGGACAACGGCGCCGACACCATATACCTTGGAACAGGACACGGCCTGGCTGCCAACCAGGCAGTCGTGTATCGCACAAACATCTTTGATCCGGACTTCGTGGTGAAGCTCTCCCCCGGAGAGACCGATTATTATACGGATCTCTATACCAGCGAGGGCATCAGCCAGGGTCTTAGCGGAGAAGGCCTGGCGACCTATGTTGCCGACGCCATTGCAACCCTTGAGGCCAGCCGCTCGGCCCAGTACGGCGTCCTTCACGGACAGTACGGCACAACCAACGGGGATGTGTACATCAAAGGCTTTACCTATGAAGCCACCCCGGACGAGAGGGATGCCATCACCGGGAGCGTGAAAGTCTGGACAGAGGATGAACTCTATTACGCTGTCGGAGCGGGCCTGCTCAAGCCGGTATCGGACACGACCACGACGGTCGAGGCTCCGAACATTGTCGGCACCAGCGTGACCATTACAACCCCATCGGGCGGCCTGGGAAATGCCGTCGGATACGAGGAGATCGACTTCTCTTCGACGCTTACGGATGAGCAGCGCATCGCCTTTGCGGCAGCCGAGCGGGATGACATTGCCTACATGGGCCTGCCGGTCACGGTGACGGCGAGCTTTTCGGCTTCGACCAACAGCATCACCCGGACAGGCGGGAGCTTTCTGGATGACGGCTTCAAGGTCCGGATGCGCCTGGAAATAAGCGACAGCGCTCTTAACAATACATCAGCGGGCGAACTCTTTGAGATTGAGAGCGTTACGGCGAACACCATCACCTTCAAATCCACCAAGACGGTAAAGACTGAGGCCGCAAATCCCGTTACGATTACGCCGGAAGTGCTCACGCCGACCGTTTTCACGAACGTGGGCTTTGCCGACCATGGGAGCGCAGACACCATCACGCGCACCGACGGCAGCAGCTGGAGCGAAGACGGGTTCAGCGCCGGTATGGAAATCCGTGTGATGGGTATTACGGAAAACGCCAATGGAACGGACACCTACTACACGATTGCCGGTGTGGACGGCAGCGTTCTCACGCTGACTTCAGGCGCCGGGCTGACAGACGAGATGGATGTGGACGTGACCGTTGCGCCGAAGGTTCTCAAGATCATCATCAACCGGCGTGAAGATATAGACGTTGAAACGGCCGGTGACATCGTTATTGATGCGGATACCCATGTCTACCTGGGTTCTGAAGTCGATCTGAACATCGATTCCATCGAGGCGGGCACAATCATTCGGATCAAGGGTGGGAGCGCAATCAACAATAGTGCAGGTTCGTCTGCAACCAATATTGTCGGCGGCGACCTGATCCTCGAGGCGGCCGGCGGTTCCATCGGCGGCCCGGCCGACGCCGACAAGCTTTACATGGATCTGGTGGACGGCGCCACCCTCACGGCCCGGGCGCACGATGACATCCACATCGTGGAGCGCAGCGGGGACATAAACGTGGCCAGCCTGTTTGCCGAGACGGGCGGCGTTTATCTGCAGGCCGACGGCTCCGTCGTGGATGCCCTCAACAATGATTTTGCCAAGATCGCGGCCAGTCATATCGATCTTACGGCCGATGGCGGGACCATCGGCGAGTCCGGCGATTACCTGGAGACGGATCTGGCCGGCGACGGACACCTGGTTGCCAATGCCGAGGGGAGCATCTGGATCTACGAGACTTTCGGGAGCATGAACGTGGAGCAGGTCAAATCGAACGCGGGCGACGTTGACCTGAGGGCCAACCTGTCCATTCTGGACGCCGAAGAGACCGGAACGGCCGAGATTCTGGGCAACGATATCACGCTCACGGCTGAGGTCGGAGGGATCGGTCTTTCCAGTAATAACGTCGATATCAACAGCGCCTATTCAGGCCCCGGCGTCCTGACGGCATCGAGCGTTCTGAACACCTACATCATCGAGCCGGCAGGCGATCTCTATCTGAGCCAGGTCGGCACCGGCCTAGGATATACAGCCTTTATCACCACGCCGGGAGGCAGCATCCTGAACGGCCGGATGGACGCAGGTTCCAATGTGATCTCCGGAAACACCTACCTGGTGGCAAACCGCGACATCGGTGAGGAACTAAAACCCCTCAGGGCCGAAGTCGGCAACATCGAAGGCAAATCCACCACCGGCGACACCTGGGTGGTGAACGACGGCGCCCTTACCGAAGGCGGCGTGCCTGAGACAAGCGGGGCCACGGGACTTGAAGGCGGGGGTTCGGCTGACGTGACGGCGGAAAGTCCCTATACCGTCAGTGAGAACGCCGTGTACACCGGCTCCATTCGCTTTACGGCGCGCGATTCCGCCGGCGCCGGCGACGATCTGACCGTCCTGTCCGGCGTGGCCATCGAATCGACGGCATCCCATGTGATCCTGCGCGGCGGCGATGACCTCACCATCCAGTCCGGCGCTGCGATCCAAGCGGCCACCGATGTTAAGCTCTATGGGGATTACTGGAACGACGCAGACCCCGGCGTGGGCGGCACCATCGATGTCTCCGGCACCGTTACAACGGACCGGGTCGTTATTTACGGCGGCGCCGACAACGACACGATCCTTGTGAGCGGTTCGATCACGGCCACGGAATGGATCGAGATCCACGGAGGCGGCGGCGCGGATATCATTCTCATTTCCGGCGCCCTTGCTGCCCCGGAGATCCGCATATACGGAGAGGCTGGGGAGGACACGATCACAGTTACCGGCAGCGTCAGCGGTTCTGTTATTACCATTAACTCCGGCGCAGATGCGGACGAAATTTCGATCAGCGGAGAGATCGTTGCGGCTGCTTCCATCTCTATCTCCATGGAGGAAGGGCAGGATCTGCTAAATGTAGGCGGAACCTTAAGCGCCGGCAACTGGACCGAAATCCACGCAGGCGGCGGGCAGGACGAAATCCTTGTGACCGGCACCGTGACCGCCCCGGAGATCCGGATTTACGGCGAGGCCGGGGAGGACGTGATCACCATCAGCATCGATTCTCCCAGCCATTTGATCACCGGCCACGTCCAGGTATTCGGCGGCGATGAAGAGGACCTTATCATTGTCAACAAGCTGCACAGCCGGACCGACATCATGGACCTCGACGGCGAGGGCGGCCGCGACCTGTATTACATCTACACCCGCGGCGACGACACCGACCAGCTCACCCGGGCCTACGACACGGGAGCCGGCGGCGTGGACGAGATGATCGTCTTCGGGACCTCGGCGGACGATGTCTTTCTATTGCGGGCCATGGCCCTTCCCGATCAGACCACGCCGGATACCGGATTTGTGGCAAAGCTGAACAACACCGACATCGATCCGGAATTCGAGGCGGCAGAGCGCCTCAATTACCGGGGCCTCGAAGGCATCACCCTCAATACCCTGTACGGGGACGACCGGGTAACCTCGGATGATGTCCTGGCGGTCTTTACCGTCAACGGCGGCGTGGGGGACGATACCTTCCAGATCGGACAGGTTTTTAAATCCCAACGCGACGACAACCCCGAAACCGCCAACATTACTGATGACGACGTCTTTGCCACCATCGAAATCACCCGGGGCTGGCTGTCAAACGGCGTCAGCGCGCCCATGACCATTAACGGCGGGCCGGGCGAAGACGAATTTATCGTGTTTCATAACCTGGCCCCCCTGGGCCTTTGCGGCGGCGATGACGACGACACCTTCACGGTTCGGGCGTTTGCGCTGGCAGGGTCCCAGGAGGCCCAGCGCGCCCGCACCGACATGAAGGGCGACGGCGGCGCGGACACCATTCGCTATGCGGTCAACGCGCCGGTGGGCATCGATGGCGGCGACGGCCTGGATACCGTGATCGTTATCGGAACCGAATTCAGCGACGATTTTATCATCACGAATCAGGGCATGTACGGCGCCGGCCTGAATGTCACCTATGTCAACATAGAGAAACTCAAGGTGGACGGCGCCGAGGGCGACGACCGCTACTTTGTCATGTCCACGGATCTGAACGTGATCACCGAGATCGACGGCGGCCTGGGCAGCGACACCTTCTTTGTGGGGGGGAGTCCCTCGGTTGCGCCGATTCCCGTAATCAGCAACGATCTTAAGGGGCATAGCGGCGTGATCCTGCACAGCGTTGAAAGCACCGATCTCCTGTACGGGGGCATCACGGCCGCCGGCATCTCAGCGAATGTGGCGGACAACGACGAGTCCTTTATCGTCGTGACTGAGTCGGGCGGCGTTACCGCGGTGACGGAAGACATTCCGGCGGCAACTGCCGTTCTTGGCGCTGAAGGCTGGGAATACGATACCTATACCGTGGCGCTTACCCGTGCACCGGAGGAGGACGAGGAGATCATCATTTCCGTTCTTGCCCAGCAGCCCGGGCCGGAGGATGAAGCCAAGGGCTACAAGTCCGTGGAGTTCTGGGACCCTGACACCGAAACATGGCAGGAAACGCTCCAGGTCACCTTTACGGATGCGAACTGGACCGACGCACAGGAGGTCAGGCTGCGCGCCGTCAGCGACATCGCTCAAGAAGGGAGGCAGTTTGCCCTCATCAATCACATGGTTGTAAGCTCGGATCCGACCAGTCCGTATCACCATATGGCCGCGCGCAGCGTCAAGGTCCAGATCAATGACGACGACAGGGCCGGCGCCATCATCACGCCCACAGGGCGGACGACCCAGGTGATCGAGGGCGGGATGACCGATGAGTACGCCGTTGTTCTCACCCGAGAGCCGTCTGCAGACGTGACGGTCACCCTCGATACCTATTTTGACCAGGTCACCCTTTCGGCCTCCACCCTCACCTTTACCCCATTTAATTACAACGTCGGCCAGACCGTCACGGTCACGGCTGTGGACGATGCCCTTACGGAAGGCTTCCATACCGACTATGTTTCGCACACCCCCGCCAGTCTCGATGCCGACGCCGCCCTGTTGCAACCCTTCTACCCGGTGGACGGTGACCCGGTCACGGCCGGGGTCAACGACATTCCCGCCATCAGACCGCTGGATACCGTCCTGCTCAAGGACCGGCCGGTTGCCGGCACGGTCCAGGTTAAGATCAATGACGTCCTGCGGGATGCGGACCGTTTCGAGGTCATCGGCAACACACTGGTCTTTTTTGCGGCTGACCTTATGACCCCGGAGGCAGTCACCGGCAGGGTAGAAGTCAGCTACAATTATCTCAAGCAGGGGTATGACGGCGACCTTGCAGACCGGGTGGTGGTGGACGTTGCCGACAACGAGGTGGCCGGCGTGGTGGTGATTGAGAGCGACGGATCCACCGATGTGGCTGAGGGCGGCGCGACGGATTCCTACCAGGTGGTGCTGACAAAAGCGCCGACGGCAGATGTAACGATCCATGTGGATTCCATCGCAACGCGGACAACCGGTTCCGATGGTTCCGGAAATTTTGCCTGGTTCGATAAGCAGGTTCTGGTTAACGGGCTCGAATCGACCACACTTACCTTCACTACTGCGAGCTGGAACATTGCCCAAACAGTAACCGTGTCAGCCATCGACGACGCTGTTATCGACGGTAGCGACACGCAGGTGTTTGTGACTGGCCCGGCCAGCGTCAATGAGATTCACGGTCCGCTCTTTGTCGAGGGCGCCGCCGGCGGCGGCTCGCTCGGCCTGCCTGCCCCTGTGATGATGCCGGGAGAGCTCAATATCCGGCCAACGGACGGTAATGTGCTGGCTTTTACGCCCAATTCCGGCGGCGGCCGTGGCGCCGTCGAAGAGATGACGGTGGAGACAGGGGACTTGCTTGATTACCTCGGCCTGACCACGGGGGATGAAGGCCAGATTCCGGTTTTGCTCCGGGATAAGACGCTTGAGTTGACAAAGGGACCGGGAACGAGTGTCGTGCCCGACCCCGAGCAGCCGAATCAGTTTTTTGATCGGTTCTGGTTGATCATCGACGCGGATATCCAGGGGGGTAACACGGTGCTTTCGCTCCAGAATCCGAGCCAGATAGATCCCGGCGAGCTTGCGGCCGGGGATATCCCCACTGACGACAGCGACTATGCGATCACCTCCCTTTCCATCAACTTCTTTGCCGATGAACGCGAGCAGGTCGACTATCTATTTGTCTACGATCAGGACAGCGTGGCCGACGATGTCGGCGCCCTGACCTCCCAGGTATTCGGCAAAGGCGATGACGCCATCCGCAAAGGACGGATCACCGGTCTTGGCATGGGACCGGATACCTATATTGACGGGACGCCCCAGCCGGGCGGGATCACCTATGGCGACCTCGAAACGGTGATGGTCAACCTCGGGAGCGGCAGCGATACGCTCTTTGTGGATTATACGACGGTCTCCAAAGATCACACCACCGAGCGCAGCGCGCCCTTTTACACCCTCACCATGGTGAATACAGGCGCGGGAAATGATACGGTCAGCGTCCATCTGAACGCCGGCGATGACGGTGCCTTTTCTCTCAATACCCAGGCCGGGGACGATGCTGTGGACGCCCATGCCTCCAATTTACCCCTGGTAATATTCGGCGGGGCCGGAGACGACACCATCGACGGCGGGACGGCCGACGATATCATCTTTGGCGACGTCGGTCGCGTGGACTATGTCAATGAGTATGACTACGTGGTGACACGCCTCGGCCACACCTGGGAGCAGAATCCGGTCAATCCGCCGGTAAGCTCGGCCGGCGCGACCTCGCTGACCGATGCTTCGGCAACCTTCCCGACCCTTTATGGCGGCCTGATCGGTCTCTCGGTGCAGGCCATTTCACCCGAGGGATTCATACAGTACCGGACCATTATCGCGAATACGGCGAAGGAACTCACCATCGACCAGCCGTGGGATGCCACGCCGGACGGCACTTATTTCTACCGGGTATCCATGCTCCCCGAAGACCAAACCGACGGCGCCTTCCGTGAGCCGACCGACATCACCTCCATCGATATGGGGCCTGGCGGAAACGACATCATCCGCAGCGGATTCGGAGATGATCTTGTCTATGGTGGCACAGGCGACGATCTTCTCCAGGGCGGCCCGGGAACCGATGCGATGTACGGCGAAGCGGGAAATGACGTGCTGGAGCAGGGATACGGCACTGGGGGCATCCTTGTGGGCGGCGCCGGCGACGACATCCTCCACGGCTCCGATGACGGCGCCGACACTTTGGACGGCGGCGAGGGCAGGGACCGCATCTTCGGATACAGCGGAAACGACACGATTACGGGCGGCGAGGGGGACGATATCATCGAGGGCGGCGCCGGCAATGACGTGATCACGGGCGACGAAGGCCGCGACCTGATTGCGGGCGGCGCCGACCATGACATCCTCTATGGTCATAATGCCGAGCTGCCGGGCGATACCCCTGACGACGGGGCCGTGGACTATCTCTACGGCGATTTCGGCACCTCCAGTATAACCTCCGGCGCCGGTCAGGATAAGCTCTACGGCGGAGACGGCAATGACCTCCTCTATGGAGAGGCCGGCGATGATTATATAGACGCTGGCACTGGAGCGAGCAATATCATGGATTACGGCACGGATGACGGGGGCACTCTGAAGGCTGACACTCCGCTACCGTCAACTGATAATCCGGCCCCGGTGACCGAGCTAAACGGTTACGCCGCATTGGATCTTCCTGCAGGGGCCGACGGACAGGGCCGCTGGGCCGAGTTTGCCTCTTCAGCCACAGGCCGGGGAATCACCTCGGAAAGTGGCCTTGCTGTGGAGCCTTCCATAGCAGCCGGCCCGGACGGTAGCCAATACGTGGCCTGGTCGGACAACCGCAGCGGAAACTTCGAGATCTACGTCGCCAAACACAGTGAAGACAACTGGCAGCAGCTTGCAGGAAGCGCCGAAGGGGGAGGCATCACCAACACGGGGACCGGCTCGTACAATCCCTCCATCGCTTTAACAGCAGGCGGCCTGCCGGTGGTGGCGTGGGTCGAAGATGACGGATCGACCCGCAATATCCGGGCGGCGCAATTCAACGGAACCGAGTGGGTTGATCTCGGAAGCGTGAGCGGCTCAGGCGCAGCCGATGATCCCGTGATCGTCATGGCGGGCGCAGTGCCGGTGGTGGCATGGCTCGACAGCTTGGGCGACGACATAAAGGTTTATATAAAGCAATTCGATCCCGCTTTGAATGGCGGGGCCGGGGGCTGGGCTGAACTGGGTGAGGACAGTGCCACCGGGGACGGCATATCCCTCGGGGCCAAGGCTGTTTCCGACCTTGCCCTCGCGGCATTTTACGACGATGTTTCCGGCGAAACCCGGATATCGACGGCCTGGAGACAATCCATCGGCGCTTCCAAAAAGATCAGCGTGATGGAGTACAGCAGCGGCGCATGGGCGGTTCTTGGGGCCGAGGGGCTTGGCGCTGCGGGGCTTGACAGCAGCGCGCCCAGCCTTGCCTATCACGACGGCACGCTCTTCGCGGCCTGGGAGCAGGAAACTTCTTCCGCTACCCTGGATAATGAAATCTATGCGGCCGCTTATTTTTCCGGGGTCTGGCAGGAGGCCGGGACTGGCGCTATGAGCGGCTCCGGCGTCTCGGCTTCACCCGGCGCGGCCGCAAGCCCAAAGCTTGCATCAGGCGGCGGCGCTCTTCATCTCATCTGGGCTGATTGCCGGATCGAAGACAGCGTTTACAAACAGACCGCCCTCTATGCCAGGGTGTGGGATGGTAGCAGCTTCACGGAAGAGCTCCCGGGTGACGCGAGCGACCGGGGGATCGGCGAAACAAAGTCCGGGATAGTGCGTCTTGCCTTATCAGTGGATGACACCGGACACCCCTTTGCGGCGTGGCAGGAGACAGCGGACGGCGCATCCGCCATCTTTGTGAGGGGCAATCTTTTTGATATTCAGAATATATTTGAGGCGGATGCCGACACCTCTATCCAGGATATCCTGGATGCAAACGACCTTGGGGCCGGAGATGTCATTTACGTGCATGCCGGCGCCTATAACGACGATGTGACCATCATTACGGATGACGCGGGAGTGCTCATCGTTGGAGCCCCGGACCTGGAAACCACTTTGTCCGGCCAGGTCAATGTGGTGGGGGCGGAGGGCGTTACGCTCCAGCGGCTGACTCTTTCCGGCAAGGTGAACGTGGATAACAGCAACGACGTCACTCTGAGAGACAGCGTCATCGGAGGTTATGGCCTGAGTGTCACGGCAGGGTCGGGCCTTCAAGTCGTGCACAACCGAATTGCCGGGGCGGTCGTGGGTGTAGAGCTTGCGGGCAACACCACGACCACGTATCGAAGCGAGACCTTGGCCGGAAGTCCCATGGCCTACTGGCGGTTCGACGAACTCGCCGGCCCCACAGCCCTGGATGCATCGGGCAACGGCTACCACGGCAATTATAAAGGCAATGTCATCCTGGGAAGCGGCGGCGCCCTTTTCAACGACTCCAACAGTGCTGCGGTATTTGACGGCACCGACGATCGGGTGGAGTTGCCAAGCGAAGTCCTGAACAACGCTCTGGACTTTACCGCCGTCTTCTGGCTCAAGACCACGAAAACCGGTCAGCAGACCATTGTGAGCGGCGCCAATGCAGTCAACGACAACGAATACCTGATCATGCTGGATTCAAACACCCGCCTCCGGTTCTACACCGGGGAGGATATCAACAGTTCGGTCTACTGGGACATCCCTTCCGTCTCGGACGGTCAATGGCACATGTTTGCCGTGGCAAGAGACGGCGCCAACAGCCAGGCTGAACTTTTTCTGGACGGCATATCCCGGGACATCAAGAGCAGTGCCATGAACCCGCTTATTATTGATCCGGATGGCCTTGTGGTGGGCCAGGATCAGGACACCGTGGGCGGAGGGTACCAGTCCGCCCAAGGATTCGTGGGAACCCTGGACGAACTGGCTTTCATCCCCAGCGTCCTGTCGGCTGGCGCAGCCCAGGCTCTCTACGACATCGGTATGAACGGTCCGGTGTTTGAAAGCGGCCCTGCCGATTTTCTGATGGCCCACAACAGCATCACCAGCGATATTACAGGGCTGAACATCCTGGCCCAATCAGGCGGTTCGATCCATGACAATGAACTTTTCGCAGGAACCTACGGTCTTCGCTTGGTGGCGGCCTTTTCGGGAGCAATTCAGGAAAACCTGATTCACGGGGCCTCAACCGGCGTGCTGTATCAGGCGCCTGCGTCCTTGGGAGGCAACCGGATCTTCGATAACACCGTGGGGGTGGATGCCAGGGTTGCCGGCACAGAGAACGGCTTTGGTTTTGTAGGCGTAAGCTCGCCCAACGAGATCTATGGGAACACCACCGGCGTGCAGCTTTTCGGACAGGTGCAGAACCAGCACATTTACAGCAATATGGTGGGCGTTGCAGGTTCGGGCATTCTCGGGGGCGCGGATCTGGATCTGGCCAATGTGATCGAGAAGAACGTCACCGGCGTTCAGAATTTCCAGGGAACGATCCAGTTCAACCGGATCGGCTATAACACTACCGGCATCCTGGCAACCGCCGGTCAGAAGGTCTTTCACAACGAGATATACCGCAACCTGGAAAACGGGCTTAGGGCTCAAAGCGTCAGCGATCTCCGGATCGTCAACAACTCCTTCTATGCTCCCACCGGGGACAATGTGCACATCCAAGGCGGATCGAGCAATGTGGAGATCCGCAATAATATCCTGTGGGTCGAAGCCGGCTATGACATATATGTGGCCAATGACAGCCAGAGCGGTTTTTACAGCGATTACAACCTGCTGCATTCCACCGGCACCGGAACGTTGATCCACTGGATTACCGGAGACAGTCTGCGGCCCGATGTGGAGTTCAACGACATCCTTGATTGGCAGGCGGACGTTGCCCAGTTTGATCTGCACTCCGCAGGCCGGACCGAGGTCCATCCCGACTGGTCGAATCCCGGTTTCCTCAATCGGACCCTCGACGACTACCGCGTGTTCGGCCTTGTGGGCGGGCAGCGCTTCAGCAGCCCGGCTGTGGATGCGGCCGATCCCATTACCGACCAGGGTTTGCCGGTCGATCGGGAGAACCTGCTGGAGAACGCCGGATTTGAATCCGGTCTTTCGGGCTGGACGTCCAATTTGGATGCCTCCACTCGAAGCAGCGCCCCCATGGCCTTTGACGGCACCCAGTATTTCTATGCCGGCAGCACCGATCAGGGCTATGCGGAGCAGATCGTGGATCTGGTTGCTGCCGGATTCAGCGCCGGCGACATCGACGCTCAGGATCTGGATCTGATTTTCGGCGGTCGAATCCGGTCTCTCGCAGAGACGGTCGTTGACGGCGGTCGCATCAAGGTTGTCTTTTTACGGGGAGACGGCACGGAAATCCGCACCGATGAGATCAGTTCTACCAACCCCTCCACCCGCTGGGATCTGGTCGGGGATCGGGTCGGCATCCCGGCCGGGACGCGCACCGTGGTGTACCGGTTCGAAGCCACCCGGATGAGCGGCTCGACCAATGACAGCTTTCTGGATGGCGCCTTTCTCCATGTGGCTCCAGAGAGTCTTGCAGCCGACCAGGGGGCCATCGGAAATACGGCGGCGGACCCCTATAGTGCCAGCCCCCATCTGGCCTTGCGTTTCCCGGATCTTTACACCGACTGGGAACTCAGCAAACCGCTGACCATTTTCTGGGATTCCTACGCCAACTTCAATGATTTGCCGGTCTGCATCGATCTGTACCAGGATGGGCTCGATGGCCCGGCGTTCCTGGCCAACCTTACAACCGCCACGGAGGATAACGGCGAGTTTACCTGGGTTCCTTCCACCACTGCGGGTCTGGATTTCGGAACCCACGGCTTGCGGATTCAGATCTCTCTGGCAAACGATTCGGCCGTGCTGGACCGCAGCACCGAGGCTTTCAGCATTCCCGAAGATGGTGATATCTACTATGTGGATGATGCCGCCAACGCCGGGGATGAATACACACTCGCTGCAACCGGCTCCAACCGGCATACGGGTAAAACCCCTGATGCGCCCAAGCCCGACCTGCTCAATGTACTCAGGACCTACCGGCTTGGAGCAGGGGCCGTGCTGAATATCGACACGGGCTTTTATCCCCTGCTTTATCCGGCAACAATCTCAGGGAGTACGGATTTGGGTCTGGGTCTGGATGAGGGCTTCACGATGCGGGGGCCAACGGATCCGGATAAGGAAGTTGTGTTGATGCCGGCCATGCCGGGCAGCCGGCCCGCGGCTCTGGTGGAGCTGAACAACGCGGATTTTGTTACGCTCCACAACCTGACGCTTGCAGGGGCGCAGCGCGGGCTCTGGATCTACGGCGGAAGCGACGAATTTTCCGCGAGCTATATCACCGCCTATGACCATCTCAAGGAAGGGATCCGGCTCGAAACCAGTTCGTCGGTGTCGGTGCTGGACCATCTGGTGGTTTATAATGCCGGAACCACCACCAGCGATGCGGCCATCTATATCTTCGGGCCCATCGGAACGCTTTCAAACAGCCGGGCTTCGGGCAGTCCGGGATACGGCCTTTACCTGCAGGGAACCGGGAATGCCGAGGTGACGGGCGGGGAATTCCACCACAACCGTGTGGGAATTTATGTCAGCAATAATGTTTCAAGCACCACGACGGTTGTCGGGACTGAGGATCTGGCGCCCGGCAAGGGCAACATTATCCATGATAACGCTTCTTACGGCATCGATGCGGGAGCCAATGTCCTGGTGGCCGGCAACGCCGTTTACGGCCACGGCGGGGCAAACGACATCGGCATTAATTTGTCATCCTCTTCGGCCGTAGCCCTGAGAAACGTGATTCACACGAATGAAACGGGCATCTACGGCTATGGCGCGGCCATGGAAAACCGCATTTACGGCAATGTGACCGGCATCCGGGCTTACGGCGGCATGGAAATCGGCGGGAACGAGATATATTCCAACACCCAGGGGATTCATATCGGGTACTATTCTTCCAACAGCCTGGTGCGCAACAATGTTATTTACGGCAACACGGCCCACGGCGTGCTGATCGATTATGGAAGCGGCCATCGTCTGGTCAACAATACCCTTTATCAGCCCCTGGGCAATGCCGTGACCCTCACCTCCGGGGTGAGCAACATCAGCCTGCAAAACAATATCCTCTGGACCGAAGCGGGTTACGGAATCAGTGTTTCAAACGATAGCCAGGTCGGTTTCGCCGGCGACTACAACCTTTTTTATACAGCGGGCAGCGGCAAGGTCGGTTACTGGCAGGGCATCGCCCGCCCAGGCCTCACAGAATGGCGCAACGCGGCATATACAGACCGGGAAAGCCAGTTTGCAGATCCCCTTTTCGTTGATCTCTCCGGCATGGACCTCGATTTTCATCTCCAGAGTCCCGAGGGCAGTTTCCACGGCGGCTCTCTGGCGCCGACCCTTGATCCCGTGACCTGGTTGCCGGTCGTGTCGATCGGAGAATGGGTTAGCGATTCCGCGAAATCGACGGCCATCGATCGCGGAAATGAAACCGATGCATACGGAAACGAGCCGGCATCTAATGGCGGCTATATCAACATCGGCGCCTACGGAAATACCGCCCAGGCTTCCAGGAGCCCGGAAGCGTACATCCTGGTGATCAGGCCTGACGGCGGAGAAAGCATCCCCCATGAATCCAGCTACACGATTGCCTGGCGGTCTTTCGGGTTTTCCGGAAATGTGGCGATCGACTATTCGGCAGACGGGGGCGCCGGCTTTCTTTCGCTGGCTGAAGATTTGTCCAACGCAGCCAGACAGGGGGCGTTTGCGTGGGATCTGGATCCCCTTGTTTTTCCCGTATCCGATGAATATCTGGTCCGGATCAGCTCGGTCGGTCTGCCGGCCATAGCAGATCTGTCGGACAGTTATTTCAGCGTCACCGAGCCGATCAGCTTCTACTATGTGGATGACGGATTCGACGGCGATGATGAATATACGCCCGGGGCGATTGGCAACGACGCCAATGATGGCCTCACACCCTTGACACCCAAGGCATCCATCAGGGCCTTGCTGGAAGCTTACGATCTGGAAGACGGCGACGTGATTCTGGTGGACACGGGCGTTTATAACCTGTCCGCGAACATCGTGGTTACGGCGGCGGATGCGGGGGTGGAGATCCGTGGTCCGGAGTTGGGTGCGGCGGTGCTGGATCGCGGCAACACGGCGACGGGCAGCTATGTGTTTGATCTGCAGAATGCCGACGGCGTGACCCTGTCGAACCTGTCGATGACGGGAGGACAGTACGGGGTCTATGCGTCGAGTTCTTCGGACAGCGACAATATCACGATTCAGGACAGCCGGGTTTACGGCAATGCGCAATACGGGGTGTATCTGCAGGATTCCAACGAGGATGCGCTGCTGTTAAGCAACCGGGTGTATGACAACGGTGGCACGTCGTATGCCGGGGCGTACCTGCGGGGGTCGCGGGCGGTGGTAAGCGGTGGGGTCTATTCCGGGAACCGGATAGGGATTCAGGTGACCGGCGCCGGGAGCGTGGTGGAGGGGGTTGAGGCCTACGGGAACAGCTACTCGGGGATCGATGCGTCGGGCAGCGGCACGGTGGTGCGCGACTCTGTGGTCTATGAGAACGGGACCATGGGGATATCGGGCGGCAGCGGAGTCCTGATCAGCGGCAACCGGGTGTACGGTCACAACGGCAGCGGAGACCAGGGGATTTCCAGCAGCACGGCCGAGGTGCGGGAGAACGAGGTATACGGGAACACGACCGGGATCAGCGGGTCCGGCAAGTTCGTTGACAACCGGGTGTACGGCAACAGCGGATCGGGGATCGAGTCGGGGTCGGGTACGAGTGAGATTGCAGGAAACGTGGTGTATTCCAACAAGATAGGGATCAAGGTGGTTGCCTATGCCTATTCCAACACGATCACGAACAACCTGGTATACGACAATACGGATCAGGGCGTGTGGATCGAGTATGGGGGC
>Ga0209164_1000745_pt1 | contig 59017 bp, 52 predicted proteins | sample MTBNYHSulfiMetaG_FD_187458 | JGI IMG/M metagenome (GOLD analysis project Ga0209164, IMG submission 187458) | Enrichment culture microbial communities from rom New York Harbor, USA that are MTBE-degrading - MTBE-NYH (New York Harbor Sulfidogenic)... | ecosystem: Environmental > Aquatic > Marine >... | reverse complement strand
GTTCACCGGCATCGGCAAGCCGGAACCCCTCAAGTATCTCGCCCCCGGCGTCTGGTCCCGCCGCCTCACCCAGGAACATCGCATAGTTTATCTCGTCCGCGATGACCGAATCGATTTCCTCCAGGCCAGGTATCATTATTAATTCAACTTTCTGAGTTGGCATAACATATTGAAATCATGAATCATATGACAATGCGGTGAGGATGGCGTATTCCGACTCACCGTTGACACCCCGATTCTGCCATTCATCGGTCAGCTCGGCCCGCACGGCGATGCCGCGCATCCGTTTTTCTATCCAGGCCTCGGAATAACCCTTGGCTCGGTAAAGGGCCTTGGTCCGTTTCGTCGCCAGTTCCGGGTCTTCGATTTCCTGCACCCGCTCATAACCAACCTTGGCCAGCCACCGTTTGAACGGCTCGGCCTTGGATGAGGGAATAGACTGGATGATGCGGAAAATGCCTTCGGTGTTGGCCATTTCCGTCTGGTATCTCTTGCCATCTGTGGACTCAAGTTTGAGTTGTCGACACAATGTCGACAACTCAAACCCACTCGCAGCCAGCTCCCGCTTCTTCATGCGATACCAGTAATCACGAGGCTTATCACTGTCTGTCAAGGCCGCCACCACATCAACCACGGCGAAATGCCATTCATCGTTATGCAGGATTCTACGGATTTCCTTGTTTTTGAAGACAACCAGTTTTGGTTCCACCATATCACCATCCAGTTTTTGTCCAATCACAGCGTTTGGATCAAAACCCATTGATTTCTTCAGGAATTAATCCGTCCAGGTTGTTTAGCTGATAGCTTCCGTCCGGGTTTACTGACAGTGTTCTATGCACTTTTGCCGAAGAATATTGACCGGCTTTACTGTTGTGCTGCCACCAGATGACTTTCTCGACCGCCATCGTGCCGTCCGGTCTTGCCGACGATGCATCCCCTTCAAAAAGTTTTGGGAGAACCGATTTGATAACTTCGGCATCGGCATCACTGAATTCGGTCTTTCCAGACAACTGAGGGCTCATGCTGCCGAAAGTGACATAAACAGCCTGGTCAACCCGATGTTTCATCCCCATCCGATCAGCACTGATATCACTTTTCCCCTTTGCCTCCTCTGCATTGACACTCTTGACAATCTGAATACTGGCTATATTGATTGGTTCGACACTAAAGGCGGATTGGATAGTGACCGGCCCACGAATGGGTACTGACACACCCGCAGCGTCATCTCCTTTGCCGAAGGCGAAAAGCTGGCCGAATGCACGGACATCAAACCATTTTCTGCATGCAAGCTTAGCCGTTGCATCCTTTTTTTCCGGGTTGCTTTTATCAATCTTGAAAGCATCCTTGCCCAACCCGAACTGTGAAGATTCCGCTCGTGCTCTAAGATTTGGCATGCCATCGATTTTCTTTTCATCTGATTGAACAAAAATAGGATGGCCCGCATCCTGCAGACGATCCCGTATCTTGCGCTTGAGGCAGACATCGGAGACCTCGCCATAGCCGTCATAGTCTATGCGGGGACGATTGCCATTCAATGGATCGCCGTTGGGGTTGGCTTTTTTGACGCTAAAAATGATCGCAAAATCAATTTTGTTTTTCAGACTGCTCATATTCCTTCTCCTCTTAAATTAGTCTCATGGTTGGAATCTGTTTGAGTATTGCGAAGAAACATCCTCTGGCAGTGGTAGCCCAGCAGAAATTCACCAGACATAGGTTTATCGCTGGTAAAATCACCAGGCTGGAAGGAACATATAACCGCATCAAGCTCTTTTTTTCGGTTCGTTAGAAAACCTGGTCGGGAGCTTTGCAGTCTCTGCATATAGGGTTGAAGCGCCAACTCAATACTCCGCCAGGTGGAAAATGGCCGATCAGCAAAGCGCTGCATCATCCTGGCGGCTGTGGTGGAGCGGTTTTCTCCACCAACCGATAACGCAATTTCTTCTATCCGTTCGGCTATCGCCAGCAAACGGCCATACAAATAATGCCTTGAGGTGTTGTTTTCTTCCAGAGTCATAGCATATTCTCTCCTTTGTTTTTGGTCTGGGTGCCGTTTATAAAAACCTCTGTACAGTGCACAGGCGACACCCAGATTCCGCTCCCACTCCCAGTGTTCACAGCTATGCCGGTTGCTGGCCCGCCGGAAAGTGGCATTTAAAATATCTTCCGGAAATGACCTGCCATCAACAATGCAGGGCAATATCCGCTCAACCAGGCTTTTTTTAAGAGTGTCGTTGCTTTTCAGGATGTCGCCATAAGCTGCCTCGGCGATACTTCTTGGGACAGGGGAACTCACCGGCCAAATCACTTTACTGCCCGGCTTCTTGCCCTCTTTTCCACTTGGTATGTCGATTTTATGCCGCTGTGGCCAGGCAAACTGCGTGTGCCAAGTTTCGATACGCTCTAGGTATTCACTCCCCTGGAGTTTCCGGTAGTACGAGACTCCAAGCCTTCCCTTTGTGGCTGCATCTAAACCAAGCACGACGATTGATTCAGTAGGCTGAATATTCTCTTTATAACCTTTCATATAATTGTTGAATTTAATGGCAAAAGACTGCCCCGCATCAATAGTATGGTCTATTTCCGGCCCTTCCTTTTCCGAGGATTCAGGAGAAAATTTTATCTCATCTCCCAATACAGCCCATATATCGTCAAAAGGGTCTGGTATGGGCTTGCCAGAAATCGCCCAAGTCACGAACACTTGCTCATTGGTTTGACTTCCTTGTCCTTGTCTGGAAATTACCCAACGCAAAGCATTATGGGCTTTCTGGCTAACTTCAAAACTTATGGCATAAGGCTGGCTTTCGTTGGTGAATCTGCCCTGATAGGTCAAATAACTTGGGTCGGTAGGTGCAGATATCAACTTGGCATCATTGACCTTGGTAATGATCCCTTTAGGATGATTCTTGGCGATAAAACTTTCTTTCCCTGATATTTGGCAAAACCCGTTTTTTTTATTTGTATCTTCCTGAAATTTTTGCCATTTCTTTATCAAAATTGGATCTGACCAAGTCAGATCATCCGGGTCACCAAGGCGTTGAACCCGCCATCGAATTTTAGCATTTCCTTGTTCGTTCTTGTTCACTGCATTAAGCAGGGGTGGTTTAGGTAATCTCTTTTTCGATCCCTCCTCGCACTGTCCCTGTTTTGCCCAATTGGTTATCAATATCTCGCGACCGTCATTCAGATAAGAGAAAAGGATCTTGGCCTTAAGCAAATCACGAACCACGAACCCTTTTTCCACATATTTCTTTACGGCCTCAACCTTAGGATGGGTGTATCCCGAAACTGCCCAGCAAGTAAGAAGTTCAAAATAATCTTCAAAGTATGACTCCTTGGCACCCCCATAATAAGGGTAGTCTTTTGCCACATATTGAATTTGCTCTGCCAATGGATATGGGGCTGGCCCACTTGTGCGGCCGGTCAAACTTTTAGGAGTTATTGGAATAACGGTTTCTTCTCCTTTCCAATAAGTCTCTTTGCCATAAGTCACCTCCTGCAGAAGCGGCTCAGCACGAATAAAATTCCCATCGCCATCAATAATGATTTCAATGTGACATTGTTCCTTCTTGTGATAGTAAGGCTCCAATGAGTCATTTAATTGATGGTTTTGGGAAACAGCCTCATAAGTCTCGTATAGCCTCGCAAGCCAACTCATAGCAATGCCTCCTCCTGTTCAACAGGCAGAACATTCTCACCCAGCCCGAATTCTTTGGGAAGCATCTTGCGGATGAAGCGCCGACTTTCGCAGGCTTCCGGCCTGGGGAACTCCAGAATTCCTCTCCGCATGACGGCATGCCAGAAGCGGCTATGAAATTCATCCGTCCCTGTTTCATCCGGATAATCAAAACCGTGAAACATCAGACCAAAACTGAGTTCATCAATTTCATCGTAGGGGCCTTTTCCTTCGCCGAACTCGCAGGGTTCTACATACCCCTGGCAATCACGGGTACCGAGAAAGATGTCCTGCCGACCACCTTTTTCCAGCATCCGCTTGGCGATACTGAAATGCTTGCCGTCGATCCGATCTTGCTTAAGAGCGGTCTGATGCTCATTCCATTCAAAATGTGCCTTAACCTGGTATTCCACATCGTGCAGAAAAGTGTAAATCGCCAGACTGTTGCCACCGCCCCAGACTAAAGGTTTTGTCCCCTTGGTCTGGGTGCGAAATGGCTTCATGACCCGAACCTTATCCACATGCCAGATGATAGTGGGTTTCCAGTAAATCGATTTCAAAACCCCTTTGATGGCTTCATAGGTCGGGGCATGGTAGGAGCATTTCTCCCCTCCGGTTTTGGTTACCGGGTCGGTAAAAAGAGCGTACCGCCCCCATAACCGAAAACTGATATCGTTCTTCATTCAATTTTCCTCCCTAAGCATTCTGGAATTGCATGGTACTGACTTCTTTTGTGGATAACCCAAATTCCTGACTGTAGTGGCGCTCGTCGAGATAATAAATTTCTTCACCTTGCTGTACCGGCCTTACAGCTCCCTCTTCCTTCAGCTTCCGCATGATATTTGGGAACACATTGACGCTGAACTTCTGGGCACGCTTGAGCAATTGATACGCCTTGGCAGGTTCCGGCGCAGCACAAAGCCCGGCAATGATTTCCCTCCCTTCTCCATAGGGGACTATCACCGCCTCCGTCGGCGCATCAATCGCTTTGAAAATTTTTCCGGCCGTACTGAATGATTGCCTGAGCTGCAAGGGTTTTGTCATGGCAATATTCAGGTGATTATTGCTCAGCAAACTGAGCAAACTGTCTTGCCGGCCGGCTTGATTAGCCGAAACCGGATAAACCATCTCGTCTGCTCGGCTGTAAAAATAATAGGAGAAATACAGACTCATCACATCAGGGTCCAACAGGTCGGCGTCACCCTTTTCTGAAAAGACCCGCAAGGCTTTGTCGCGGCCTTCCTTGATGTCATGCAGCATGTCAATCTGTTCCTCTTGTGGATTGACAACATGCACCGTTGCCTGCGGCAGCCGTCCGTTTCTGTTGCACCGTCCGGCAGCCTGAGCCATGGAATCCAAACCGGCAAGGAAACGGATCACCGAAGCAAAATCCACATCAACACCCGCCTCAATCAACTGGGTGCTAATGCAAAGAACCGGCAGTTCATTGTCTAAGCGTTGACGAACTTGATCCAGGATTTTTTTCCTATGAGTTGGACAGAGACTTGTGCTGAGATGAAATAGGCTTTCCGTCTCAACTCTACTTCTGCATGACTCATACAACCGCTGCGCCCAGCCCTTTGTGTTGACCACCACCAGGCAATTTCCTTTTTCGTTGAATTCGCCAACCGCCAGATCTGCCAACTCTGACTCTGTCCACCCTTGCGGACGAATCCCATTGGTGTCAATGCGCACTCTTCTAAGCTGATCAAACACTTCGACCACGTTACAGACAAGTTCATTCTCCTTCGGAATATTCAACTGACCCTTGTCAGGAGCTTTCAACTTGTCCAGCAATGGCTGCGTCGCGGTACAAAGGACCACAGTGGTTCTGGCTTGAGAAACAAGAAAATTAATGGCGTTGCAGAAGAGATGTACACAGTTGATCGGCAGGGTCTGGATCTCGTCAAATATCAGAACCGATCTTGCTAACTGGTGCATCCGCCGGGTTCCACGCGTCCCGCCGCTGAACAGGACATCAAGGAATTGAACCATGGTGGTGAAGACAACAGGGGCATCCCAGTTTTCGGCAATGAGCTTATCGCGCCAAGTTTGCCGTTCCGGTTCAAGGTTGGAGTGGTGCTCCAATATCCATGGAAATTCATCACCTTCAACTTCGATTGCCTCCCGGATGGCCTGGGCGTTCTGCTCGATAATCGATGTGTAGGGAATGATATAGATGATACGGTCAAGTTGATGCTGATGGGCATGATGCAAGGCGTATCGCATACTGGCAAAAGTTTTGCCCCCGCCAGTCGGCACGGTGAAGGTGTAAATCCCTTGCGCGCCAGCAGCTCTCTCCTTGCACTTCACTGAGATCGATCTTCGAATCGGGTCAATTTTTTCACTTTTTACCGGCAGGTTTGCAAGGTAGCTTTCAAAACGTTTTATTGCTGATTGCCAATCAACTGCCTTCTGTTGCCGAAGTTTTTCATTGTCTGGATTTTCAAAGTCCGCGCTGTTCATCCTATCCGCGTCAATCAGACAACTGAACAAAAATCGGGCGAAAAAACCAATATTAAAACTGGTTACGATTTGATTTCTTTTAGGGTCAACCAAGTTCAGGATACGATGCGAACACTCTTGAATAAGCCGTGGGGAGGCGAAAGCGTTCAGATGCCCCAATACCTCGTCATCCATACTATTCTCACATTCTTTCAGACGAGTCTTTTCCACATCCTTCTTCATTCTGGCAATGAAACCATTTTCCCCTTCCGGCTTCAAACAATCGATCAAACCACCATGATGAGAAGCAAGACACAATGCGAGTATCTGCCCAACCAGCTCCCCTTGTGGCCCATATCGACGGAATTTCTCCCATATCCACTGTGCCCCCGCGCTGGAATGGTCAATTTTTCCCCTTAAAGCCCGCGCGTCAACAAACTCATCATCTATATCAAGATTGAGCATGCCTGTTGCTGACTTGATATACAATTGAAATTGTTTACTGTACTTGCCTAAATCATGAAGTAGACCAAGTAATTCCCCAATGTCTGGGCAGCCAATCTTTTCAGCAAAGCAACGACTTATTATTGATGCTTCCAATAAATGCTCCGAAACAGATTGCTCTTTTCCATCAACTTCTCTGCGATGGGCAATAAATTTAATTAGTTCCATTCAAAAATTCCCTCACGATCTCTTTTTTTTCAAAATCAGATCGCACCAAAATCGAGATTATTCGGCCCACTCATCATCGCCGAATGGCCTGGCAAATTCTGCGGCCATCTCAGCCACGTTTTCCAAATGCTCATCCAGTGGCTGCCATTTTTCCGGCGGCTCTCCTTCCAGGCTATGGGCGTAGTATTTCATATCAAATGTTCCAGTGTTTCAGGGTTTCAACGTTGGAACGTTCAAACGCTCAAGCGGTCCAGCGTTCAAACGTTGCAAATATTCCAGCGGTCAAGCGTTTCTTCATCCGATCCTATCATACTCACTCTGTCATCCGATGTCATAGTCACATTTTTTCCCATTTCCGCATGAATAATATGGTCATTGACATGGTCATGATCATGACCTAGTATTAAATCATGATCACCATGAACATCAATGAAGCAAAGGCCCATCTCTCCAGCGCGCTGGAGAAGGTCGCCAGGGGCGAGACCGTTGTTCTCTGCAAGCGGAACAAACCGGTGGCGGAAATCCGGCCGGTCAAGGAACCGTTACGGGAAAAACGGCCCATCGGCCTGGCCGGCAAGCAATATCCCGCTTTCACCATTGACCAGAGTTTTTTCGAGCCGCTGCCCGATGACATTATCAAGGCGTTTGTGGGCGCAAGTGAATGAACATCCTGCTTGACACCTGCTCCTTTCTCTGGATCATTAGCGGCAGCGGCGAGCTTTCCGCCACCGCCCGCGAGGCATTCGCCGATCCCGGCAATGAAGTGTTTCTCAGCGCCGCTTCCTGCTGGGAGATCAGCGTCAAATGGTCGCTCGGCAAACTCCGTCTGCCCGTAGACCCGGCCCGTTTTCTGCCGGAACAGCGTTCTCAGCACTACATCGAGCCGCTGCCCATCACCGAGCAGTCCGTCTTTCATCTGGCCAAGCTCCCGCACCACCACAAAGACCCTTTTGATCGGATACTGATCTGCCAGGCAATCGAGCATTCCCTGGTTCTGCTCACGCCTGATCCCCTGATTACCCAGTATCCCGTGCGCACTGCCTGGTAATAGTGTTTCAACGTTTCAGCGGATTGCCGGCTCACTCATCCCTGCAGAACAATGGTCATCTCCAGCATATTCCAGGGTGCGGCTGCCGGATCGGTCTCCTTCACCTGGGCCGCAAGCATCCTGCCCTGGTCCATGTGCCGGGCCGGGATTTCATTAACAAAGCGCGGGATGTAGCCGAGTTTGCGGCCGGCGGCGGTATAAACGGCAATGGCCTTTTCATCATAGGGGTTGGCCGGTTCCCGGCGCAGCAGCAGCTGTTCGCCGGGGCACAGCTTATTGATGATCCGTGGCCCCTCGTAGTATTGAAATCCGGCGACATGGCAGGCAAAAAGGGGGACAGACGTGAGGGCGGCTGATTTTGCGGGCCGGTGGAGGCCGAGCAAGGCGAGCCCGGCCAGGGCGTTTTTCAAGAAATTGCGGCGATTCATCTGATTGCCTCCCGTAGTGAAGCTTTTCAGCGTTTCAGCGTTCAGGTGAACCATCCATCAAACGTTTGAATGTTGATCCGTTTAATCGTTTGCACCACTCCTTCCCCCATCCTACCACCTTCACTGTGTCATACGATGTCATAGTGAAAATAAATTTTTGTCATTTTCAATAACACCTCCGGCCAAGACTTTGGGGGGAACGTTCCAGCGTTGAAACGTTTAAGCGTTTAACCCGTTACTTTTTCAGATAGCTCTGCAGCAGGGCATCAAATTCCGCCATTTTGGCATCAGGCTTCGGGGCCTTGTATTTCTGCCCCTTGAAGCTGCTGCCTTTCAGGTGCTCCATGAATTTATGGAGCATGATGGACAGCTTTCTGTGCTGATCAATCAGGCCCACGGCCTCCTCCTGATTAACATATCCCTGGTCCACGGCCACATAAAGCTGGCAGCGCACCTCGCCGCAACTCCCCTTGGCAATGGCCAGGAACTGGATGAGCTCCTGGTTGCCGCCTCTTTCATAGCCCTCAGCGATGTTTGACATGACCGACACCGAGGCCCGCTGGATCTGACTGCACAGACCGAAATCCTTGGCGAATGGGCCGTCCCTGGTGAGTTTGTATATTTTGCCCGTCAATGTTCTGGCCTGTTTCCAGATTTCCAGCTCTTCAAAATTTTTCGCGGTCATTTTCAGTTGCTCCGTTCCAACGTTTAAGCGTTCCAGCATTACAGCGTTCAAACGTTCCAGCGTTCAAACGTTTAAACGTTTAAACGCTGGAACCGGTAGTTCACTTCGCCTCATTCTGGCCGGAACCTTTTGCCCCAGGCTCGCCGTAATAGCGCTCCCTTGGGCTCGAAACCGCCTTGACGGCAATGTCCTGCACCTTGCCGTAGGCCTTGTCAAGCTGGGAGGCAAGCAGCTCGATCTGTTTCTTCTGGTCCGCGGCAACCTGCTCCAGGCCGGCAATCCTGGTGGTGAGCACATTTTTCTCACCCTCAAAGGTTTTACGCAGCAGTTCCTCATTTTTGGCGGCCTCGGCGGTCAGTCTCTCCGCCGTCTCCTTGACCGCCCGCTTGATGCCCTCCTCCAGTTCCCTGGGGAATTTCTCCACCTGGATGTCCAGGGTCACGATGCGTTTTTCCTGCTGGGCCACCGCCGCCTCGCGCTCCTTCAGGCTGGCTTCCTTGTCCGCCACCTTCTTGTCGAACTCACCCTTCTTCTGCTGCAGCTCCTTTTCCAGGCGGTTGATCTCGTCCTGCAGGGCATTGGTCTTCTGTTCCCGGTCCCGCTTGAGCAGGTAGTCATACTCCTCCTGCTCGCGGCGGCGGGCCTTTTCCAGCTGCTCCTGCTGCTCCTTGGCCCTGGCCCTGGTTTCGGTCTGCTCCAGTTCCCAGGCGGCGCGGTCGCGTTTGATCCCCGCCTCCAGTTCCGTGCGGCGGGCGGCCATCTCTTCCTCAAAGGCGGCCCGTTTCTGCTTCTGCGCCTCGACCAGGGCGGCCAGGGCATAGGCGGATTTTTCCATCTCAAAGATTTCGGCCAGCTCCTGCTCCTTGACCGCCACCGCCTCCTTGACCTTGCGGAAACGGTCGGTCTGCTCCTCGATGCGGGCGGCGATATCGGTCAAGGCCGCGGTGATATCGGTCTTGATGCCGCCGATGGCCTCGCTCACCTTGACCGCGGCAAGTTCTTCGGCAACCACGGTCACTTCCCTGGCCCGCCGTTCCTCCTTTTCCTTCTCCGGCCGCAGCTCCTCGACGGCGCGGCCCTCCAGTTTCTCTACCAGTTGATTGTACGCCTCAAGAATCTCCTTCTTGGTATTGGTGGGCGTCAGTTTCGGCATCTCATCTTCTTTTTTGCTCAATTTTTCACCTCTGATTCTTTGGTATCGGTTTGTCATACGGGATTGTCAGGTTGCGTTGTCGGGTTACGGTGAAACAGCCTAACCCGGCCTACACTCTCAATTACCGGGTTACGGAAAACAGCCGCCTAACTCGGCCTACCTTGCTGCATACCCGAAGTGCTCGGACAAATAGCGTCCCAGGAATTTTTTATGCAAAAAAATGTTTCAGCGTTCCAGTGTTTAAACGCTCAAACGTTCCGGCGATGTTGGACATCACCGATACAGACGCACGCTGGATCTCTGGTTACTCAAACCGAAATCCCTGGCGAAGCCGCCGTTCCTGGTAATTTCGTATATCCTGCTGGTTAATGTCCGGGCCAGTTGCCAGATTTCGAGTTTTTCAAAATTGCTCGCGGTCATAATAAATTTTCGCCATTTTGGCTATTTCTTGGCGCACCAGCTCCCGCAGCTCCGGCGGGGCCGCGACCTGCACCGCGGCCCCGTGGCTCAGGATCTTTTTCACCAGCTCACGGAAATCTACCACGGAGAACCGCAGCAGCAGGCTGCCGTCGGATTCGATGGTTGTTTTCTGCTCCGGGTGCCAGATCTGCTCGCTCACCCAGGGTGCGGCGTGCGGGGAGAAACGCAGCACCGCCTCAACCGGGGCCGGCCCCTGCATGATGCCGAAATGGCGGCGGGTATATTCCTTGAGGGAGGGCAGACCGGCAGGCAGGGCAATGCTCTGGGGGGAGGGGGTAATGGCCTTGATGCGCGACAGGGCAAAGTCCCTGATAGCGCCGCTGGACGCGCACCAGGCAAGCAGATGCCAGCTGCCCATGTAATGCATGAGGTGCAGGGGCCGGATATGGCGGGTGGATGTTTTAGCGGTATGGGGTGAATGATAGGTGATCTGCAGGGGCGAGTCGTCGAAAAGGGCCTGGACCGTCTGACGGAAACACCAGCCATCCACCCGGGCGTATTCGATATTCTTGACGGAGATCCGCTCGCCGACCTGATCGAGGCAGGATTCTTTCTTGTTGCCGGTGGCGCCGAGCACCCGGTTGATCAGCCGGCACAGATCGTCCTTGAAGGCAGGGTCAGGGATGGCCGAGGCCAGGCGGATGGCCAGGGCAAGGGCCAGGATGTTGGTTTCGCTGAACCAGTAGCCCGGCAGTTCAAAGGAATCATCGGTGTAGCAATAGCCGCGCCGGCGGCGGTCAAATGCCAGCGGCGCGCCCAGGCGATCCCGCATGAACTCGATGTCCCGCTGGGCGGTGCGCGGCGAGATCTCGAACTTCTCAACCAGCCGCGCGGCATTGGGATAGCGGCCGGACTTGATCCGGCCATGGAACCAGTTAAACCGCTCGTATTTCAACCGGTCGGACATTTCCCCTCCTGCGGCAGCCTCAGTCAATCATCAGAGGTCTTCACCGGCGTGACGGGTCATGGGCAACCCGTCTCCAGGCGAAGAGCATAACGGGGAAACACTACCGCATCGTTTGCCTGTCCACCATAAAAAAACGTTCGGGCCTTTAAACGTTTAAACGTTTGCGTACGGAAACATCCCCGGCATGGCGTCAGACACGGCGCCCTACAGCCAGAATTCCGGATATTTCCTGGTTTTGGGGATATTGTTGACAATGAGGGCGACCACAAGCATCACGCCTGCGCCCAGGGCGGCCGGCATCAGGACATAGAGATAGCCGAGGTTGTGCACACTCTCCCCGCCGATCACGGCGATCAGCGCCGTGGCCCCTCCCGGCGGATGGAGGGTGCTGGTGAGATGCATCAGGGCAATGGAGGTGGAAACCGCCGCCGCGGCCGCCAGCCAGGTCTCCCCGCCCAGCCACTGGAAGGCGGTCACGCCGATGACGGCGGAGAGAATATGACCGCCGAGCAGGTTTCTCGGCTGGGCCAGGGGGCTGCGGATGGCGCCATAGATGAGTACGGCAGAGGCGCCGAACGAGCCGATGAGCATGAGCAGCCCGTTTTGATCCACGAGTTTGTAATGGAGCAGAGCGACTGCGGCTATACCGATGAAACTGCCGATCCAGGACCAGCAGACCTCGACAAGGCTCACCCGCGGCGGGCTCTGGCCGTTGCCTCTCATTTTTTGCAGATATATCATAGCAGCCCGCCTCTACCGGGTTACACAGTAAGATTGCACGAGATCATTGCGGGTAACGATACCGGCAATTCTCCCATCAGGGTCAACAATCGGCAGACGATTGATCTGCCTGTCGACGAACATGGCCGAAATCGCTCCGACGGTGATTCCGGCCCCGGCGGTCACCGCCGGCGTGGTCATGATATCCCGGACGGAATGATTGCGCAGGGGAGTCACCATGCACCCTTTGTTGTGCAGACAATGGGCGATGATCTGCATGAATGATACTGATTTTCCCAGTCCCATCCTGGCAAGAAAATCCTTCTCAGACACCATGCCGGCAATCCGGCCTTCGCCATCCACCACCGGTGCCCCGGAAATCCGCTTGTCAGCCATGAAGGCAGCGGCCTGCTGCAAATCCATCTCCAGCCCGATGCAGTGCACCGGCGTGGTCATGATATCCTTGGCGGTCAAGGAGTTCTGTATCCGTTGCACGGCATGGCGGTAGGCCACCTGGAATATTTCCTTGAAATCGCCGGGACTGATATCGATATAGCCCTGGATATCTTTCATTGCCGCCAGGATATCCGGCTCGTAAATTTCTATTGAGCCAAAGAATCTGTCCTCTGTTTCACTCATTGCCACCACTCCAAGTCAGTTTTTTCACCACGGAGCGCTCGTATAGTGCAGGGGCGGTTCGCAAACCGCCCCTGCCGGGTTCCGTGCCTGTGGTTTATTTTAAGTTTTTCTATTTCCCCGGGGCGTGATTGGCCCGCAAGGTTTTGGCCAGTTCCTTGATTTCGCCGAGGTCCTTGGTCATCTCATTCCAGCCGTACCAGTAGGCGTAATCCGGATTGACGTGGAAAAAGGCCTGATAGGCCCGCATGCGGTGCTTCATGTACATCTGCACCAGCACCTGGTCGATGTAGGAAAGCCCGTCCAGGTTTTCGTTCCAGTTGGCGCCGTTGGTATGCATGAAGGTGAGCAGGAACGGATAGTTATGGGGATAGCCTTCCGGTTTCTTGATTAGACCCTCTTTATACAGGGCGGCAACGGTCTCGATGGCATCAGCCATCAGCCGGTCGGATTTCTGCAGAATGGAATCGCCCATGGCCAGCTGCTCCCGGGCATACTTTTCCGAATGGCACTCGGAGCAGACGGCGATCATCTTGTCCCGCTCTTTCTGCCACGACTCCTGGTCAAGTTTCGCCATCTTCACCGCCTTGACCGCATCGAAAACCGGGGTGGGCTCGCCCGTCTCGGGATTTAATACGCCAAGGGCCTTGAGAATGGTGACCCGGTCCGCCGCCGCCTGTTTGTCTTCCGGCAGAGGCAATCTCACGCCGAGGAAGCCCCAGGCGGTATGGTTGGAATGGTTGCCGTCCGGCATATGGCAGTGCTGGCAGGTGGGGGCCACGGCGCCTTCAGGGAGCGAGCCCTCAATCTTGGCGAAATAGCGTTCGCCGTGCTTGGAGCTGGACCACATCTCCCACTGGGGATGGTCATAGCCCATGTGGCACTGCTGGCAGGCGTGCGGGTTCTGTGCCTCTTTTTTGGAGAAGCTGTGGCGGGTATGGCATTCATCGCAGGAATTATTCTGGTAACGGTAGCCTTTGTCCCGGAGCTCCTTTTTCTGCGCTTCGCTCTTGATGCCCATGTTGTGGCAGCCGCCGCAGCCGCGGCCGCCCTCGATCAGCTCATCCGGCGCCATGTGGGTGGCGGGAATGGCGTTGAGCGAGGTCCAGCCGAAGTTGTGTTTGCCGTCGGCAAACTGGTTGAACTGCTGCTCATGGCATTCGGCGCACACCTTTTCGTCCGGCAGCTGGGCAAGCTGGTAGTCATCGGCGGTCTTATGCTGCTCGCCATGGCAGGTCCGGCAGGTCACCTCACCGCTCTCAGCATGTTTACTCACATTAAAATCCGCGACCTGACCGGGGGAGATTCTGGTATGGCAGTCGATACATTCATCCGCCGCACTCAGCCCCGGCAGGGACAGCAGCCCGAGCGCCATGGCCGTAAACAGAAGTTTCCTTTTCATCATTTTCCTCCTTTGTTGGTTGTTTTCCTCACAGATGGGGCCTGCAACAAAATCCTACAGAGAGATATCCCGGCTGTCCTTGACTTAAGTCAAAAAAAGCTAACCGATAAAGTTGGTTAGACCATGAGACTGTAGTCTGTCAGCTAAAAGCGATGGGAAATAAGGGTGCAAAGCGTGCTTTATTTGGTATTTTTCAGTTACTAACAGCCTAACCACCTGCAGTCTATCCAACTGAGCAGTTACAAATAAAAAAAGTAAAAAAAATTTATCTATCAGCGGGATGATGGCTTTTTGCGGCAGGAGAGACAAGGGGCAGAAGGATAATGAAGCGGGTCATGCCCTCTTTTGCCTCAATTTCGATGTTGCCATGGTTGGTGTAGACAAAACGGTTGATGATGTTCAGGCCGCGGCCCTTGACCGCGCCCCGCCGCATCTTTTCCAGCCGCTCAGCCGGAATCTCGCCGGAATTTTCAATAACCAGCCGGGCCATGCCGTCCTTGCGGCCGGTGGACAGCGCTATTCTGCCGTCGATCCGCTCAGCCACGGCCCGCACGGCATTGCCCAGCAGATTATCCACCACCCGTTCCAGGCCGAAACGGGAACAGGATATCAGCAGACCCGCTTCCAGTTCGGGTTTCATGAGAGTAACCCTGGTGAGCTTTGATTCGCGCACCACCTCCTCGATGATGCGGTATCGCACTGAAGCAAGGGCGGAGAGATCGACGATTGTCTCTCTGCCCTCGCCGGTCATGGCCTGGGTCAGGTCCTGCATGCGGGCGGCCTCGGAGGCCATGATATCGAGATAGCTTTTCAACTTGTTGCGCACCGGCTCCAGGTCCTCATTTTCCAGCAGCTTGCGGGCCCGGTTGGCAAATCCGGCCACGGCGATAGCCGGATTCTTGATGTCGTGCAGGATGTCCCCGAAAAACTCGAGTTTGGAAGCCTTCATGATCTCCTTGCCGAAAAAGGTAATCAACTCGATCTCATCATCCGAAAAAAAATGTTTCTGTTTCGTGGCGTTGAATGCCAGGAGATAACGCACCTTGCCGTCAACACTGAAGGGAAGCAGCAGAATCGAGTGGATATGATGCGCAGCGGTGAATTCCCGCAACTGGCTGCTCATCAGAGAACTGCGGGACGGGTCCTTGATCAGCAGGTAGGATTGGGTTATCCGCTCATATTCCGTGTCGCATTTCTGTTTTGTCCAATTGATGGCCGCCTGGAAATAGGGATGGTGCGCCACGGTAAAACTATGGCCGGCATCATAATAGCAGCCCTCCTGCGGATAGGCCGCCTCAAGATTGATGAACTGCTGGTCCTCGGAAACGGTGAAGAGCGAACAGCTCTGCACTTCAATCATCTCTTTGAGTTCCGGGATCAGCAGGACAAAGAGATCTTTCAGCTTGATGCCTTCGCGCCGGCTCAGTTTAACGAATATCTTGTTGAAGATGGTTTCCTTGCGGCGGTTCAGCTCCTCCAGGTCAAGAATCTTCTTTTTGGCCAGGACAAAGCCGATACGGCGGGAGAGCAGTTCCGCGTGAATGATCTCCAGCCGGTCAAACTGCCGGTCGTCCTCCTTGTAATAGATCTGCAGGGAGCCGAGCAGATCATTGCCGGAAGGCCTGAGCAGGGGCATGACCAAGGGAACGGCAAGCAGGGAATTAAACCCCCAGGACCTGACCACGTCCTTGTTCTTGTACAGAGGGTCCTTGAGGATGCTGGGCACGGCGATGCAGCGCTGCTCCTGCACCACTGTGCCGGAAATGGTATTTTTTACCGGTATGTCGGAGAGGCGCTGATAATCGGGCACCCCGTATGAGCCAAAAGAGGTAAGCCGCAGGGAGTCGGGATCAAAGAGCCGGATGGTGGCCGCATCGGCGGCAAGATTATGCACGATGCGCTCAGCCGCGACCTCGAGAATCTCCCTGAAAGAAAGACTCGGGTCGATGGACATGATTTCCTCAATTTCCTGAATAATGGTGGACAGAAACCAGGACTGATATTCCGATTCAACGGTCTTGATCAACTCCTGCAGCTGCCCCTCGCTCAAATTGCCTTTCTGGAGAAGATGCTGACTGAAAAAATCTTCCAGTTTTCTTTCCATGCCCGCCTCCTGTATTCAGACCCCCACAGAAAATGCCATCTGCCTCCTAACGGAAAATTGCTCATTATCATCTTAACCAAACAATCGGTAATTTTACAGTGTTTCCTGCATGATATTTACTTTATTTTGCATTATTCCATCAAAATCAATTTGTCAGGCGGAAAAATCCGTGATGCCGCCTTGCCCGATTGCCCACCCAGGTTCTCCGTCTCTTGACTCCGGCGGCTGCCGCGGATAAAGTGATATGACCATGAACAGACTGACCCTCACCGTTACCCATAACTGCACCCTTGCCGGGGCTCCACCGGAACTGACCGCCGTTCTCAAGAAAAAACTCACCCTGGTGAATCCCAGATATCGCGATGCGGTAAAATATGCGCGCTGGATCGGCAAGAATCTCAAAAAAGAACTGCATTTTCATACGCTGGCAGGCAGCGATATCCTCTTTCCCCGGGGTTTCGGCAACCAGGCGGTGCTGCTCTGCCGCAAAATGGGCTTTGAGGTGGATATCATCGATCAGCGCCGGCAGCTCGATCCGGTTGATCTCAGATTCAGCGGCAGCCTGCGCCCTTATCAGGAAAAGGCCTGCAGCGTCATGCTGTCCCGGGAGTTCGGGGTGCTGGAGGCGGCCACCGGCAGCGGCAAGACGGTGATGGCGGCCGCCATTATCGCCGGCCGCCGGCAGCCGGCCCTGATCCTGGTCCATACCAGGGAGCTCCTCTACCAGTGGCAGCAACGCATCCGCAATTTTCTCGGCCTGGAACCGGCGCTCATCGGCGACGGCTCCTATGCCGTGAGTGATGTCACCGTGGGCCTCATCCACACGGTGAAAAAGCATCTGCATGAGCTGCCGGCCCGTTTCGGCCACATCATTGTCGATGAATGCCATCGGACCCCGAGTTCCATGTTCACCGAGATCATCAAGGAATTCGACTGCCGCTACATGCTGGGCCTGACCGCCACCCCCATGCGACGGGACGGGCTGACCGAGCTGATCCACTGGTATATCGGCGACCCGGTCCACCGGGTGGACCAGAGGGAGCTCGACCGCCATGGCGCCGTGTTAAAACCGAGCATCATCTTCCGGCCCACCTCCTTCACCTTCAACTACCGAAGAAATTACCAGGACCTGATGGCCGCCCTGACCGGCAACGCCGGCCGCAATGAACTGATTGTGGCCGATATCTGCCGCGAGGTGAAAAACGATGCGGGCACGATTCTGGTGGTCTCCGACCGGATATCCCACTGCGAAACCCTCTGCCGGATGCTGGCGCAGCAGGGGCTGCAGCCCCTGCTGCTCACCGGCCGGGTGGCGGGGGAGGAGCGCAGCGACATCGTCCGCCGGGTGCAGCAGGGCGAGGTGCGGGTGCTGGTGGCCACCATTCAGCTCATCGGCGAGGGTTTTGACTGTCCGGGCCTGACCAGCCTCTTTCTCTGCACCCCCATCAAATTCGAAGGCCGCCTCACCCAGGTCATCGGCCGCATCCTGCGGCCCGCCCTGGGCAAGGAACCCAAGGTCTACGATTATGTCGACCCGGTGGGTGTATTAAAGGCCTCGGCCAGGTCCCGCCGGCAGATCTACGAACTGACCCTCTGCTCCTGAAGGACAGGGGGTGAGCGGCATGACACAATGGTGCCGACCGCAATTTCAGACAACCTGATCTCGGCAGATTTTACTTTGATACCCGGATTGCGATTCGAGAAGAGTGCCTAAAGTACTTGAAATGCCTAAAGTACTTGAAGTTGCGGTACTTTCTGATCAGATAACTCCTTTAACTTTAGACATTTTAAGTACTTCAAGTATTTTAGGCACTTAAACTGGTAACAGGACAGAATCCCTGATGGTGGCATAACCTATTGAAATTGCGTCACGACATCAGGAGTTCTGAATTTGGTTTACGGTTACCGGTTTACGGTTTACGGTGCGGACCTGCAAACATGATATTTTCCTTAAACCGCCAACTGGAAACCGTAAACCATAAACTTTATGCCCAACTCCATCGCTTCGCTCGCCATCGCCCCGGTGCTGCCGGCAATCCGTCAGGCCCTGGCGCAAGGCCCGGCGGTGCTGGCCGCGCCGCCCGGCTCCGGCAAAACCACCGGCGTGCCGCTGGCCCTGCTTGCTGAACCCTGGCTCGCCGGCAAAAAGATTCTCATGCTGGAACCCCGCCGCCTGGCCACCCGGGCCGCCGCGACGCGCATGAGCCGTCTGCTCGGCGAACAGATCGGCCAGACCGTGGGTTATCAGATCCGCTTTGATCGCTGCATTTCCCCGGCCACCCGCATCGAGGTGCTCACTGAAGGAATACTGACCCGCCGCATCCAGCATGACCCGGAACTGACCGGGGTGGGTCTGGTCATCTTTGACGAATTCCACGAACGCTCCATCCATGCCGACCTGGCCCTGGCTCTGTGCCTTGACCTCCGCCAGCTGCGCGATGACCTGCGTCTGCTGGTCATGTCAGCCACCCTGGATGCCGGACCGGTGGCGGAAATGCTCGGCAACGTGCCGCTGATCACCGGCCACGGCAGGAGTTTTCCGGTAACAACCGACTATCTTGAACACGAAGCGAACGGCAGGATCGCCGCGGTCGCGGCCCAGGGCATCAGGCGGGTGCTGGCCCAGCGACCAGGCGATATCCTGGCCTTTCTGCCCGGCGCGGGTGAAATCAGGGAGGCGGTGGAACTGCTGGCGGAGCGGCAAAGTGATGACACCATCATCCTGCCCCTGTACGGCAACCTCAGCCAGCAGGAACAGGACCTGGCCATCATGCCTGATCCGGCCGGCCGGCGGCGGGTGATCCTGGCCACCTCCATTGCCGAGACCAGTCTCACCATTGAGGGCATCGAAACGGTCGTAGACAGCGGCTGGTCCAGGCTGCAACGCTTTCAGCCGGCCAGCGGCATGAGCAGGCTGGAAACGGTGCGGGTGTCCCGGGCCGCGGCCCGCCAGCGGGCAGGCCGGGCAGGCCGCCTGGGGCCGGGCCATTGCCTGCGGCTGTGGACCAGACACCAGCACCACGGCCTGGTTCCCTTCCATCCGCCGGAGATCCGCGCCGCCGACCTGGCCCCCCTGGCCCTGGAACTGGCCCTGTGGGGGGTGAGCGACCCGGGGGAACTGCGCTGGCTGGACCCGCCGCCCGAGGCGTCCCATGCCGCGGCCCGGGAGCTGCTCATGGCACTTTCCGCCCTGGACCAGCGGGGCCGCATCACCGCCGAGGGCAAACGGCTGGCCGCACTCCCCCTGCATCCCCGCCTGGCCCACATGCTGGTCATGGCCCGGGAACTTGGCCAGGGGGCCCTGGCCTGCGATGTGGCGGCCCTGGTGTCCGAACGTGATGTGCTGGGACAAAGTTCCATGAACGCCAGCGCCGATCTGCACCTGCGGCTGACCTTGCTGGCCCGATTCCGCCGCCGTGGTCCGGCAGGGGTCAGGGAACGGGGCGGCGATGCGCAGGCCTGCCAACGGGCCGCGCAGCTGGCCGGACAGTGGCGGCAGATGCTGCATTATGAGGACAGGGGATATGATGAGGAGATGGCAGGCATCGTGCTGGCATTTGCCTACCCTGACCGGATAGCCGCCCGGAGGCCGGGTCAGCGGGAACGTTACCAGCTGGCCGCGGGCCGCGGCGCCTTTCTGCCCCCCGGCGATCCCCTGACCGCCAGTGATTATCTGGTGGCGGCCCAGCTTGACGCCGGCCGCAAGGAGGGACGCATCTTCCTTGCCGCGCCGGTCGACCCGGTAGAACTGAGGTCCTGCCAGCCGGGACTTTTTCACTGGCAGGAACAGGTTGGCTGGGATAATGCGCAGCAACGGGTTACGGCCCTGCGCCGCGAATATCTGGGCAACCTGGTGATGAGTGAGCAGACTCTGCCCAAGGCCGATGAGGGCCGGATCAGGCAGGCCATGCTGGACGGCATCCGCCTGATGGGACTCGCTTCCCTGCCGTGGAGCCCGGATGCGCGCCGGCTGCAGGCCCGAATCAACTGCCTGCGCCACTGGCAACCGGACGCCAAGTGGCCCTGCCTGGAAGACGACTATCTGCTGGCGGATCTCGACTGGCTCAGTCCTTATCTGACCGGCATCACCCGGCGTGACCAGCTCAGGCAGCTGAATCTTGCCGCCATCTTCAGCGCTATGCTGGAGTGGAAACAACAGCAGGAACTGGACCGCGCGGCGCCGGACCGGCTGGAGGTCCCCAGCGGCTCCCGCATCCGTATCGACTACCGGCCCGGTGAAGCGCCGGTACTGGCCGTCCGGTTGCAGGAGATGTTCGGCCTGCGGGAGACACCGACCATCTGTCACGGCAGAATCAGGCTGCTGCTCCATCTGCTTTCGCCGGCCGGACGGCCCATCCAGGTCACCGAGGATCTGGCCGGCTTCTGGCAGCGCGCCTATCCGGAGGTCAAAAAGGAACTCAAGGGCCGCTACCCGAAACACCATTGGCCGGATGATCCCCTGTCGGCCCGGCCCACGGCAAGGACGAAGAAACGTTCCAGCGCTTAAGTGTTCCAACGTTTAAGCGCTTAAGCGTTGAAACGCTGGAACGTGTCCGTCACAGCTGCACGTTAAAATCAAGCACCGCATCGGGCAGCAGAAATACCGGCCGCCGCGCCTTGACCTTCAGCTTGCTGCCATGTTCCTTGTAAAGCAGACTGATTTTAATATCATCCACCGTGCGCACCTCCTGCCCTTCCACGGCCAGGACCACATCGCCCTCCTTCATGCCGGCGGCTTTTGCCCCGCTGTTGGGGGCAAATCCGTCAATGGTCGGCCCGTCCTTCTTGTCAGCCAGCATGAGGCCCAGCATCGGCGACGGCGGCAGATTCACCTGGTTCGAGAAGAAAACGTAATCCGCTTCATCAGGGGGCAGATCCCCCTGCTGCACATTGACCACCACCGTCTGTTTGACCGGGATCCGTCTTGCCACCCGGGGCGGGATGGCATTTTCCTTCACCACATGACCTGAGCCGGCGATGACGATCATTTTGGCCTGCGCATGGGAGCTCAGATACCCGGCAATGGTCTCGGCCATGGTTTCGTCCCACAGTGCCTGGGACTGGACAAAGTTGGCCATTTTCTGGTCATTTGCATTAAAATGCGGCCCGCTGTGGCTCTGGAAGACCTGGACCAGACGCTGGCGGTAGCCCGGCATGGAAAGATCGCGCTCCACCGGCAGGGTTTCCTTTATTTCCGGAGCCAGGCCGGCAATGCCCCCCTCCCTGAAGGTATCGCTGACAATGTCCTTATCAAGATTCAAGGCAATGACGGGCAGCCTGTGCTGCCGGGCATACTGCAGGATATCCCGGTAATAACGGTAGTCGTAGCCCCAGTTCTTGAAATACTGGGCATCTTTCAGGAACTGCCGCTCGTCGATGTCACCCTTGACATAGGCGTCCAGGGCGGCCTGACTGCTGCGGTTAAACATCTCCATGCCCACGGCAACCTCCGGATATCGCTGGTGGATGGCCTGCAGCACCCGGAACTGCAGCAGGTGGTCAGCCTGATTCACATGGGTCTCCCCCACGTACACAGCCCGGCTGTCCGCTATGCGGTCCATGACATCATCAAATTCCAGACTCTTTTCCACGGCAGCGCCCCTGGGCGGCTGATCAAGAATATAGCCGATGCCGTAATCAGACTCGGGCACCCTCTTTTCCGTATTCTTGCCATCCTCGAAATGGAGGTAGCCGTACTTGCCGTAATGGCCCAGTTTGCGGGCAACCGCCGCCACCTGCTCACGGGTCTCCGCCTGTATTATGACGGCAACCAGGCCCGGGGCAAGAGGGTTCTCCCGCACCTCCAGGGTAAAGCCGGTGGCCGGGAAGGCCGGTCTGGCAAACAGCCCCAGGCTGGCCTTGGAATCAGTGCCCAGAAACAGCAGGTTTTTTACCCCCAGATCATGCTCATTGAGTTCACTCTCCGTGACAATGGCGCAGTCCATCTCTTCAAGCATGGGCCGCAATGGGGCAAATTTCTCTTCACTGCCGTCCGCCAGCACGGCCATCTTCTCCGCCCCGCCCTGGAAGCGGGACCACACCGGCGGCACCTCATCGGGCACCAGCTTGCGCATCAGATCATAATCAGGATCGATCTCCATGGTGGGAGGCATACTGGTGAGAGAAAAGGAAACCGGCGTTTTTGCCTGGGTTACCGCAACGTCCTGTCTGACCATTTCTTTACCGTTCTTTACCTGCACCGGCAGGGTGAACTCATAGGGAGGGGTATTCTGCTGCACCAGATCAAAGGTCAGTTCCGGCGCGCCGTCTTTGATTTCAATTCTTAATTTCTGCACGGTGAGCGCCGGCACATCCGGCCGCAGCAGCCACTGATCGAAAAATGTGCTCAGATCAAGGTCTGCGGCCTTGCTGAAACTCTGTTGCACATCATCCCACGAGGCGTTGCGGAATTTATGCTGCTGGTAAAAATCACGCAGGGCGGCGTAAAAAATCTCATCGCCGACCTTTTTGCGCAGCATGTGAAACAGCATGCTCACCTTGTTATAACCCACCGCCCGGGTCGCCTGGCTGGCGATGCCGTGGTCGCCGGCATCCTTGAAATCGGCCGCGGTCATGGTGTTGTCCGGCCCCACATGGCTCTGGTATTTGATCAGCTGGCCCTTGCGGAAGTCCACCTCCTCCCCCTTGTCAGCGGCATAGGCCTGGTCCGCCAGATAGGTGGTCAGTCCTTCACACCAGTTGCCCAGCTCATGGTCCACCCCCACCGCATTGCCGAACCAGGAATGCAGCACCTCATGGCCCAGTGATGTTTCCGTGATAAAAGGCAGACGTACCACGCTCTGGCCGAGCAGGGTGAAGGTGGGCATGGCAAAGCCGGTGGGCAGCCGGTTTTCCACCACCGAGTAACGCTTATAGGGATAGGGACCGATGAGTTTTTCGTAACGGGCCAGATATTCCATGGTCTTTGCCCCGTAAACCTGGGCAAACTCCTGGTCTTCCGGGAAAAAATAGGTGGCGACAATGGTGCCGCCGGCCATCCTCTCCTCCCGCACCTGGTAGGGACCGGCGATGAAATGGATAAAGGACCGCGGCTGGGCGAAGGAAAACGATACCTTTCTGGTCTCCCCCGACTGCTGGTAAATAATCTCATCCGCCTCGGAAACCGCGGAAAAATCGGCGGGAATCCCGGCAATGAGGCTGATCCGGGCCGGCTGTAAGGGGAGAGGATACCAGAGATCAAGCAGCACAATCCCCTGGCTGTCGATCATGGAACTGGCAGAGGAACCCGGCTCAATTTTTTTTGAAAAGGCGATGTCCACCGCCTGACTGCCGTCGGTCGCGGGGAGCGCCAGCAGCCCGTCCTCACCGATGCCGACCTCCTGCTTCGCGCCGTTGACCACAACGCTGCCGAGGTCAAGGCCCGCGGTCTGCAGGGCAAGCGACTCACCTGCTGCCATACTGCAGCGGATTGTCCCGTTCAGGAAATGGGCGGCCGGGTCAAAGGAGACGGCAAGATCGCAGCGCAGCTCCCCGGCAGCGGCATATCTTGCGGCAAACAGGGGAAAAAGGGAGAGAAAAAAGAGCAGCAACAGCAAAAACTCAGCGTGGTGGCAATCTGATTTCATTTCGAAAACCTTGTGTGGTTAATGTGAAAGGAAGGGGCGCATACTTGAGCCTCTTGCAAAAGAGAAAATTCACCTCTGTTGATTTATGACATGGAGATGATTACAATCAATAATGTTCCCCCAAGTCTACAAAACTGCATTGAGCAACACAGGAAAAGCAATGGATAATTTCAAAAACACTTGGACACTGGAAATGGCCATGGCGGTGGTTGAAAACAAAACCATTGACAGCAAAACCTGGTCTGAAGCTGTTGAATGGCTGCTGCTTTACGGCCCCCCCGAGATCCGGGAAGTGCTCGGCCAGGCCTCCCATACGGCAACCAGCGCCTGTTACCCTGATCTGAAACCTTCGGGATACACTCCGGACGGTGAGCCCTGCTATCATATTGATGATATCGCCGACTCCCTGGGTATCTCAAGGGAAGAGGCCATCCAGAAAATGATCGAACTGGAAGAGATACACGGGTTCCGTCACATTTACGAAGACGACGAAACCCTCAAGATTCAATAGCAAGGACTGCGGCAACTAGGTTTTTTCCACCTCAAAAATAATCCCTTCCGATGTCTTCTGCCTGGAGACGACCCGTCCATCGGCATGGACAATCACCCGCTCCATTCTGGCCGCCTGGGCCCGGGTGCAGATAAAGCTGAAACGCATGCCCGTTCTGCCCTCTCTCAGACGCAGCCTTGCGTCCCTGTAGCCTTTTCAGCAGTCGCCCCGGTAATCCGCTCTTTCCATATTCCAGAACCTGTCATTGCCGTTTATCCCAGCCAAGCCGCAATGATGCGGGCCGGCAGCTTGCAACCCGCTCACCGCAGTTCCAGCGCTGCGGCGTCCGGCCATCGCCCGCGGCCGGATCAAGGTCCAGCAGGCAGGCCGGGCGGCGTTCCCCACAACATAGTGAGAATCAGCCCAATAATCAAGGCAAACCGGCATATTTGCCAAGGGAAAACAAGCAGATCCCGGCTTTGTCCGCTGCCTGCCGGGAAAAGGGCCGGCAGGCCCTGCTTTACAAACCGTACAGTTTCAGCTTCTCCCACAGATTCTTGCGGCTGATGCCCAGCAGCCGGGCCGCCTCGGTCTTATTACCGTCTGTCCGGCGCAGCGCCCGGACAATGCATGTTTTTTCCGCCTGGGCAACGGCCGCGGCAAGCTGCACAATGTCAGCCGTTTCCGGTTCGCAGGTCCCGCTGATATCCGGCGGCAGGTTCCAGGGCTGGATCACCGGCGAGGTGGCAAGCACGGAAACGCGCTCAATGATATTTTTCAGCTCCCGGACATTGCCGGGGAAATCATAGGCCTGCAGGCTGGCCAGGGCCTCGTCTGAGAGTTGCAGCGACATGCCCCGGTCCCGGCTGAATTGGCCGAGGAAATAGCGGCTCAGTTCGGCAATGTCCTCCTTGCGCGCCCGCAGCGGCGGCACCGCAATGGGGATGACCTGGAGGCGGTAAAAGAGATCCTCGCGGAATGAACCTTTTTTTACCTCCTCCGCCAGATTTTTGGCCGTGGCACAGACGACCCGGACATTGATCGGGATGCTTCTGGTGCCTCCCACCCGTTCTATCTCATGCTCCTGCAGCACCCGCAGCAGCTTGGCCTGCAGATCAAGGGGCATGTCCCCTATCTCGTCAAGCAGAATGGTGCCGCGGTCAGCCAGTTCAAACTTGCCGACCTTGCGGGCCATGGCGCCGGTAAAGGCCCCCTTCTCATGGCCGAAAAGCTCCGATTCCATCAACCCCGCCGGGATGGCCGCGCAATTGATGCGGATATAGGGCTGATTTGCCCGTTTGCTGCCGTGGTGAATGGCGGCGGCCACCAGCTCTTTGCCCGTGCCGCTCTCCCCTGACACCAGCACCGTGGCATCGGACAGGGCAACCTGGCCCACCAGCCTGAGCATATCCTGCATGACCCGGGAGCCGCCGATCATCGGCGTCCGCTGGACCCGGCTGTCCTCTTCCAGGGTGACGCATTTCACCTTGATGGCCTGAATTTCCAGCAGACGCCTGATGCGGATGGTCAGGTCGTCCATGTCAAAAGGCTTGAGAATATAATCCGCCGCGCCCTTTTTCAGACAGGCCACGGCATCCTCCGTGCCGCCATAGGCGGTCATGAGAATGACATCCGTATCAGAGGTCAAACGCTTGATCTCCTCAAGCAACCTTGCACCATCGAGCCCCGGCATGCGGATATCGGAAAGCACCACCTGGTACTTGTTTTTTTCAATAAGCTGCAGGGCCTTTTTGCCGTCCTCCGCCTCATCAACCTGCCAGCCGTTCTTGACCAGTCTGTCCCCCAGGGTGATGCGCATGATCTCATCGTCTTCGGCCAGGAGAATCCGGGCGCCCTGCAGTGTGTCAGCTGATGTCATGACCTTTTCCCCCATTGTCCGCGCAGGTCTGTTCCGCCGGCAAATCAACCATAAAACAGGCGCCCCTGCCCTTCTCACTTTCCGCCCTGATCTCCCCACCCATGCCTTTGACCAGGGCAAAGGTGACGGACAGGCCAAGCCCGGTGCCTTCCCCCACCTCCTTGGTGGTAAAGAAGGGATCAAAGATTTTCTGCATGTTTTCCGGATCAATGCCCACCCCCGTGTCGGTAAAGCGCAGATGGATCCTGCCGTCACCCGCCCTGCTTGACACGGTAAGGGTTCCGCCGTCAGGCATGGCATGGATGGCATTGATGCCGATATTCATGACGACCTGCTTCAAGGCCTCCACATCGACGCAGCAGGGCCGGGACAGCTGGAGATCCAGGACGAGCTCGATATTTTTCAGCCCATAACCGAGCAGTTCGAAACACTCGCGGATGAGTCCGTCCACCTCCACCCGCTGGGGATGCAGGGGCTCCCGGCGGCCGAAGTTGAGCAGCTGCCGCACCGTGTGCCGGATGCGGTCGAGCCCCTTGGTCAGCAGCGGCAGATAACGGCGATTCTGGGCCAGATCATCCGGCGCCTCCTGCATGCTTTTCACGCAGTTCAGCATGCCGGCCAGGGGATTGTTGATCTCGTGGCCTACCCCGGCCACCAGCCGGCCGAGGGCGGCGAGCTTCTCATTCTGGAAGACCTGCTCCTGGGTGCGGTTCAGCTCCTGCTGGGAAATGGTGAGGCGCAGGCAGAGGTCCTTGAACTTTTTCGTCAATTTGCCGATCTCGTCCTTTTCCGCCGGCAGACGGGCCAATTCCTCCGGGGCGATGTTGCCCGGGTAACGGTCCATCACATCGGCCAGGTCCCGCAGCCGGTGCACCACCAGTTTATCCACCAGCCAGAAGAGAAAAACCGACACCACGCAGATGGTTGACACGGCGATCAACAACAGCATGTGATTGTTTTTGCGGATGTCCGCATAGGCCCAACCCATGGGAATGGTCACGCTGAGCCCGCCCCGGATATCTCCCACCTTATACCCCCGCTCCACATGGCATTCCAGGCAGGAGGGTTCGATCACCAGGGGCGCGATATAGCGCAGCCGCTTCTGGCCTTCCCTTTCCTGGATCTCCATCATTTCCTGCACGCCCTGTTTGAAGCGGAGCAGACTGCGTCTTTCAAAGTCATCCGGGGCATTGGCCGGATTGATCGGCTGGAGACTGGTCACGCCGAACTGCCCCATGCCTTCGCGGGCGGCATAAAGGGAAAGCTCCCTGGTAACCATGGCGGGATTGCGCTTGACCAGCCGTTCTCCGTCAGCGGTGACGATCTCGGCATCCGGCAGAAACGGACTGACCGTCACCCCCTCTTTTTTCATGAAAAAGAGCCCGTTGTGATCAGCGACCCACTTGCGGGTCAGACGAAGCTGTTTGTAGAGCATGCGGGCCTGGCTGGCGGCCTGGGCCACCACCAGATCTTCCTGGAAGGAGGAGGTGCGGTAAAAGGTTATGCCATAGGAGACGATAACCACCGCGGAGAGGGCGATGATGAATTTGGTTTTGAGCTGCATGGCACTTCTGATGTTAACAAAAGACACCATGCCTTGGCAATCTTTTGTCACCGGTTGGTAACGTCCGGGCAACCACAAGGGTTGCCCCTACGGGGAGACGGGGGATTGCACAACTTCCCGGTCCTTTAGGGCTTATCCTGCAGTTCGGGATAGAGCTTTTTCGAACATTCCGGGCAGATGCTGTGACTGAATTCCGTTCCTGAGTGCTTGCCGAGATAGGCTTCCAGCTGCTGCCAGTAACCCCTGTCGTCGCGGATTTTCTTGCATGATGAGCAGATGGGCAGAAAACCGCTCAGGGTCTTCACCTTGGCCAGGGCGTTCTCCAGCTCATAAATCAGCTCCTCGCGCTGGTCGTAGAGTTTTTTGCGCTCGACGATATCCCGCTGCAGTTTGGTGTTGGCCTCCATCAGGGCCATGGTCCGTTCCGCCACCAGTTTCTCCAGATTTTCCTGCTGCTTGACCAGGTGCGTCTCCGTCCTCTTGCGTTCGGTGATATCATGGATGATGACGATGATAAACCTTTGGCTCAGGTCGGTGACCGCCACCATGTTCAACAGCACCTGCCGGTCAAGAATAAAAAGCGGTTTATCCTCACCCTCAGTGACCAGCTCTGTCCCGACCTGCAAGATCAGCTTTTCGAGCAAGGGCCGCTGCTCGGCCGGGAAAAAACTTTCAAACCCCAGGGAGAGCACCTTTTCTTCGGCAAGACCGAGCAGTTTACAGGCGGCCTCATTGGCATAGACGATTTTACCCTCCGGAGTCAGTTCGAAAAATGCGTCGGAAATGCGATTCAAGGCGATCTCAAAATGTTTCTTGGTCGACAGAAGCTCCTTGGTGATCTCCCGTTCAAAGATACTCGCCGAGCCGATGATCTCCCCTGTCGGGGGCGCTCTCCGCTGGCTTTCGGCCAGGGCAATCACCTTTTTTACGTGCTCCCTGATCTCCTTGAACGGCCCCTTGGCGATACAGGCATCAGCGCCGATTTTCTTGACGTCGACCTGTTCCTCCGCGGCTATGGCAGAAAAAATAACCAGAAAAACACCCTCCATCTCCGGCAGACTGCGCACAATGCGGCACAGCTTTTCACCATTGATTTTCGGCATCACCAGATCAACAAAGATCACATCAGGGAGAAAGCGGTTGAGAACTTCCAGGGCATCCAGCCCGTCAACAGCAGTAAAGACCTGGTAACCCATCTCCTCAAGCATATGGCTCATCAGACGCAGGATGACCGTGTTGTTATCCACCACCAGAATTTTTTTAATCTCTTTCTTGTCCATCGGGTGTGCGATCCATTAGAGGGGGAAAAGCTCTCTCTTGCTGCTGCCGTTATTTGATAAGAGAAACAGGGCCAGCATAGACAAATTGACTGTTGCTGTCAATGCCGAAGCCGACTGCCGCAAAAAATGTCTACCACCCTGTCAGGGCCTGCCCCGGCGGGCGGGCCTGGCCTTCGCTGGTCACCCTGACCGCTGCCCTGCCGGGCAACGGGCATTTGTTTTCACAGATGCCGCAGCCGATGCACAGTTCATCAACCACAAAGGGCTGCAGCACGGTCACTGTCTCACCCCTGCTATTGACCACCGGCTGCGGGCGGAATTTGATGGCCTTGTCCGGGGTCGGGCAATGCTCTTCGCAGACAATACATGGGATGCCCTTGGCATAGGGCAGGCAGAGATTTTTGTCAAAGAACGCCCGGCCGATGACCATGGCGTGCTTGGCGGGCAGGGCCAGTTTTCTGATGGCCCCGGTGGGACAGACCTGACCGCACAGGGTGCAGTTATACTCGCAGTAGCCGATGCGGCTGCGCACCATGGGGGTAAACATCCCCGCAATACCCGCCTCAAGAAAGGCGGAGTGCAGGGCATTGCCGATGCACACCTTCATGCACTCACCGCAGCGCACGCAGCGGCCGAGAAACTCCTCCTCCGGCAGGGCGCCGGGGGGCCTGATCAGCAAGGGGTCCGGGCGTTGGGCCAGCGGCCTGCCCGGCAGGAAAAGCGGCAGCAGCGCACCCGTGGCCACCGTGCCGGCAAAGGCCCGGCGGGTCATGCCGTAGGGGCCGGCAGCAGGCTGCGGACGATGAAAGGAGAGGTGGATTTTATTGCGGGGGCAGAGGGCGACACAGTCCAGACAGAGGTTGCAGTCCGAAGGCGAGATCCGCCTGTCCTCATCGATTGCGCCCATGCGGCAGATGGCGCGGCATTGTCGGCATTTGCCGCAATCCTCGTTTCCACCGTGGGCCGTGAGCAGAGAAAACCGGGAGACCAGGGCCAGCAGGCCGCCCAGGGGGCAGAGGTTGCGGCAGAAGAACCTGCGCTGCCAGTGGTTCAGCACCAGGACCAGGGCAAAAAGCAGCAGGGACAGGAGGCCCAGGCCATAGACCCGGTGGCTGAAGGGCAGCACCGTGTTTTTCAAAAAATCATACACCGGCTCGCTGACGGCATTGACCCAGTCGGGGGCGTGCTGATAGGTGAAGGTGAAGAAAGAGGAGACGGCAAAGTCAAAGGCCGGATAGACGGCAAAGGAAAAGGCGCGCACCAGCAGGGAAAAGGGGTCCAGATAACCGGCCAGGGGCAGGCCCAGCAGAGCTGCCACCAGGATGAAAATGAGCAGGTAGTATTTGACCGGCCGCAGGTCTTTGCCCACCGTTCCCTGCGGGGGCCGGATGACGGCGGCCGCGCCGTCGACCAGGGCGCCCATGGGGCAGATCCAGCCACAGAAGGAACGGCCGAAAACCAGGGTAAAAACGAGGGTAAAGAACGCCGGCAGCATGAGGGCTACAATGGTCTTGCCTGCGAAAATGGCGGCCAGGGCCAACAGCGGATCAATGCGGAAGAGAATATTGACGGCATACTCCAGCTCGTCGGAGCCGGTATAGTCGGTCTTGATGAACAGAAAGAGAAACAGGGCGAAAAAGAGCAGCTGGCTCAGCCGGCGCCACAGATAGACCGGGATTTTGCGCTTACGGACCATGGGCGGCCTATGCGGTCAATACCTTGATTTTGGCCAGGTCCATCTCGCCCAGTCCCATGTTGTAGGCAGCCACGGTGGAATCGATGTCAGCCGGCTGCAGATCGAAAAGGGTGGTGGCATAGGCGTCCGCCGCCACCGGGTCGGCTGAGGCGATCAGGGTGTCGAGCTGTTGCACATCGCCAAGATCGCCGCCCTGGGGGCCGTTGCGCAGCAGGATGCGGGTGGCATCGATCACCGTGAGCTTCGGCCTGACGACCGTGGCCAGATCAGCCAGCTTCTGGCCGAGATCGTGATGCATTTCGCCCCGGTTGCCGCCGATCACCCCCATGCTGTTCTTGAGTCCCAGGGTCAGCCGGCTCAGACCGTGGTGCTTGGCCACCGGCACGTTGATGTAGCAGTCCGCATCCAGGGCGTCCTTATAGATCTCCCAGCTGGTCAGCGATTTCCCCCGGCTGATCTGCACCGGCACGAATTTGCGGCTGTCCATATGGTCCATTTTCAGCCGCCGGTCATCGAGGCCGGCCAGGGCAGCCTGGATGCCGCTGTTGGCATAGCAGCGCCGGGCCTCGTTACAGGAACGGTCAAAAATCAGCACCTTGCCAGCCCCGGCCTGCAGGGCCTCCTTTGCCAGGGCCATGACCACCAGGGGATTGGTGTTGGCCGCCTGCTCGGGTTTGCGGTCCCAACCCATGTTGGGCTTGATCACCACCCTGTCGCCTGCTTTGACGAACCGGCCCATGCCGCCCAGGGGGGCCAGCACCCGGGAAACGAGAGCGGTATAGTCCGCACCCTTGGCCACGGAGAGCAACGGCTGGGGTTTGTCGGCCGCCAGGGCGCTGGGGATGATGCGAAACCGGGGAATGGCCAGGCTGAGCCCGGCTGACCAGAGGAAAACATCCTTGATGAACTGCCGCCTGTCCATAAAATCCTCCTTGTGCTGTGCCCGTGAGAGAAGAATAACCTTTTGCAACTGGCGTATATGATAGCAGGACCGGCGAGGGAAAGCAATTCTGCTGTGTTGATGGAACAGATGTTTCAACGTTCAAACGATTAAACGTTACAACGCTGGAACATCGTGCAACGAATGTTGCTATTTGTTCCTTATACCAAGCCGGAAATGAATGATATCGGATTAGAAATAGACGAGCATGGCTCAATTACATTGTCAACGTTCTAGAGTTTGTGTAGATATCAAGAAACCTAAAATTTACTTGTTATGACAAAAAGAGGACAAATGAGGGACAAGTATTACGCGGATAATAGCGTGGGATGGGGACGTCCATAAAATTATAACTTTATTGGCCAAGTCAGCAACACTTGGCCCTCATTACTAATAATGACGAACTTACCACCACAAAAACGCTGTGAAAATTGAGAAGCCAAAATGATCATCAGACCTGAAACACCAGCCGATATCGACGCAATAGACGCCGTCGCCATAGCTGCCTTCAAAAATCACCCCTTCAGCCATCAAACCGAACAGTTCATCGTCAAGGCACTGCGGAGTGCCGGGGCGCTCACTCTTTCACTGGTCGCGGAGCTTGACGGACAGGTGGTGGGCCATATCGCCTTCTCGCCGGTAACAATTTCCGACGGCAGCCCGGACTGGCATGGGCTCGGCCCCATCAGCGTGCTGCCGGAATATCAACGGCAGGGCATCGGCAAAGCGCTTATGCAGGAAGGGCTACCCATGCTGAAAGCCTTGGGCGGCAACGGGTGTGCTCTCGTCGGGGACCCAGGGTTCTATCAACGTTTCGGCTTTAAAAATATCCCGGGGTTCATTCATGAGGGCATTCCGCAGGAAGTTTTTCTTGCCTTGCCGTTTACTGAAAAAATACCGAAAGGCACCATCGTGTTTCACCAGGGATTTTCAGCAACCACCTGAAATTTAAAAATTCCATAGCACCGGATCAGCATGAGCAAAAAAATCTCCCCGGAAGACCTCACGAAAATCATCCAGCCCGGCTCCCGGATATTTATCGGCACCGGCTGCAGCGAGCCGACCATTCTGACCAGCCAGCTGGTTTTAAAAAAGCATTTCTTCACCGATTGTGAGATTCTCCATTTCCTCACCCTGTCCGACAACAAATTCTTTGACAGCGATGAGCCCTCCCCGTTCCGGCACCAGGCCCTGTTTGTCGGCAAGACGATCCGGCAGGCGGTCAATGAGGGCAAGGCCGATTATATCCCCGTCTCCCTGTCAGACATCCCCAAGCTGGTCAAATCAGGCCGGCTGCGAATTGACGTTGCCCTGCTGCAGGTGAGACCGCCGGGTAAATTCGGTTTCTGCTCGCTGGGCATCAACGTGGATATCAACCGCACCGTCTTTGAATGCGCCAAGATCGTTATTGCCCAGATCAATCCCTGCATGCCGCGGACCAGCGGCGACTCCTTTGTCCCCTTTGCCGACATTGATTATTATGTGGAGCACACGGCGCCGCTGCTGGAATTTCAATACCCGCCGCCGGATGAGGTGACGGAAAAAATCAGCCGGTACTGCGCCCGTCTCATTGAAAACGGCTCCACCCTGCAGCTGGGCATCGGGGCCATTCCCAATGCCGTGCTCCGCCATCTGGGGGACAAAAGTGATCTGGCCATCTTCAGTGAGGTCCTGTCCGATTCGGTCATCGACCTGATCGAGGCCGGCAATGTCAACTGCCGGAAGAACATCCACCCCCATGTGATGATCTCCTTTGTCATCGGCACCAGAAGATTGTATGACTACGTCAACGATAACCCCTTCATCGAGTTCCACCCCGCCTCGCGCATCAACAACCCGGCCAATATCGCCGCAAACAGCAAGATGGTTTCCATCAACGCCGCCCTGTCCGTTTGTCTGACCGGCCAGATCAACTCGGACAGCATCGGCGCGCATTTCTACAGCGGGGTGGGAGGGCAGCTGGATTTCACCAGGGGCGCCGCCCTCTCGGAGGGGGGCAAACCGATCATCTGCCTGCCCAGCCTGACCAAAGACGGGGAAAAATCACGCATCGTCGCCACCCTGGAACCGGGATCAGGGGTGGTGGTGCCGCGCAGCGACGTGCATTATGTGGTCACAGAATGGGGGGTGGCCTATCTGCACGGCAAAAGCATCAGGGAAAGGGTGATGCAGATGATCGGCATCGCCCATCCGCGCTTCCGCATGGAGCTGCTGGAACAGGCGAAAAGACTGCATATCGCCTACGCGGACCAGATGCTGCCCCAGACCCAGGACGGGGTGGTGGTGGTTTATCCGGAGAAATTCGAATGGCACTTCACGGCCCGCAACCAGACGCCCGTCTTTTTCCGGCCGGTCAAACCGACGGATGAGCGGATGCTGCAGGAACTTTACTATGAGCTTGATCAGAACGACCGCAAGCTGCGCTTCTTCTCGCCGAAAAGCACCTTCCCCCATCAGGAGACCCAGTCAGCCGTCAACGTGGACTATGAATCCGTTTTCGTGCTGGTCGGCCTGGTCGGCACGGCGGAGCAGCAGAAGATTGTGTCAATCGGCTCCTATTATCTTGACCGCTCTCTCAATCAGGCGGAAGTCGCCTTCACCGTGACCAAACAGTACCGCAACCAGGGGCTCACCCGTTTCATTCTGGCAAAGCTCATTGATGTGGCGCGGGAAAAAGGAGTGGCGGGCTTTACCGGCGAAGTGCTCAAAATAAATGTGGCCATGCTCCATATCCTGAAGACCCTGCCCTATAAAATCTATTTTGAAAGCGAAGAAGACTGCCTTTTCTTTCAATTTAAGTTTGATCAGCTGAAAAAGGACTTTGAATAAGCGCCTCTGTTCGTTGTCATTTCTCCCGGGGCAAAATCGCAACCCCTTTCGCATCCGCCTTCAGCAGTCCCTTCTTTCCGCCTTATGCCATCGCTTAATGGTCTGCATGATTGATCGCACATAGGCGCCTTCACATTCCGCCGGACACGGGCCGGTTTCATGTTTGAGGAGGCAGAGCCCGGGGCAGCTTTTACTGCCTGTGGCCCTTTCCCGAAAAACGGGGCCGTGGTGGAGATGCTGCAGGGTCTCCACGGTGATGGCCAGGGTGGTGCCGCAGGAATGGTTGAAAAGAAACAGGCCATCGAGCAGGTTTTCGAAAAGCACCTGATAACCGATGAGCTGCAGGCACGGGTCTGCCAGAAATTCCGTGTAATCAGACCATTTTCTCCGGCAGGATGGGCACTGTTTAAACAGCTGCTCCTGCATTTGTTCCATGCCCTCTCCTTCTGCTCACTGTTCTTTGCATAATGCCACAATATCCGCTGACTGGCCGCTCAGACAGTCGACAAGCGCGAGCTGTTCGTCCCTGCTCAGCTTTGCCCCGTATGAGACCATGTTGCGCACCGTTCTTTTCCAGGAACCTTTACTCTTTTTACCAAGACTCTCACAGATCCGGGTCTGATAGTGGCACACCTCACAGCGGGTTGTGATCATGGTGGCGCACCCATCACCGGCAACAACGCTTGCCCTGAAAAAAGCAACCGTACTGAGCAAAAAAAATAAAAGAGTTGCTGATCGAAACATCACATTTATGCCCGTCGCCCTTTGCATGAATTCACGATGCTTAATTTTATTGCTATGACAGATTGCCGATAAATGCAAGACAAAACCCTATCAGACAGCAGGATTGTTTCAAGAAAGGCATTTTCCCTTTGTATTGGCCGGGAGGCAATACCACTATAAAAAAAAATAGCATGGTGCAAGTAAAAAATAAGGATTATAATTATCCGGAACAAATGCATTCACAGTTATCTTAATATTACCGAGGATGGTCATGAGCAAAAAAACCATACTGAAAGCAGCTGTTATCATATTTGCCGCAACAATTTTTTTCTATCCCGGCAAACAATTTTCCCATGCCTTTGTGCTTGCGCAGCTGGCTGAGGAAGAACAGGGGCTCGAACCCGCGGAACTCACCGACGATCAACAGGAAATTGAAGTCCTGTCCGACCAGGAAGAACAGTTGCTGCAGGAAGCGGAAGATCCCCAGGGGGCATACGAAGAATATGCGCCTGAACCGGAAACGGGATATGACGAAAACCAGCCCCGGGAACCGTCAGAGGAGTATGTGCCTGAACCCGGTTATGATGAGAGCCAGCCCCAAGCCCCTGATGAGGAATATGTGCCCGAACAGGGGTATGATGATCAGCCCCGGGAGCCCGCCGACGAGTATGTCCTTGAACCCGGATATGACGAAAACCAGCCCCGGGAACCGTCAGAGGAGTATGTGCCTGAACCCGGTTATGATGAGAGCCAGCCCCAAGCTCCTGATGAGGAATATGTGCCCGAACACGGATATGACGATCAGCCCCAAGCCCCTGATGAGGAATATGTGCCTGAACAGGGATATGACGAAAATCAGCCGGTAGAGATCAATGTGGAGCAAGAGCCCGAACCGGAAGAAGGCGACAACTGAGCGGGTGAATGGCTGTCCGTCAATAAGCCCTCGGGCGAACTGCTTCCGGCGGGCAAGCCATGATGAATTCGAAAAAACCGAAAATTAACCTCGGAAAGCACAGGGTCCCCAGAGCTGACTGACTGAAATGCAGACGTTCCCTGTGATCGCGGTGTGCTCCGCAGTGAAAAACCTAAGGGCCACCGCCGCCTTGCACCACTCGGCCTTTACCGGAATAAATTCCCCCCGGTAAAGAGATAAACCAGGGAAATCATCATCGCCAGAAAGATCCCGCCGACAACGGCCCATCGCTGCAGGATCTTTTCACCCTTTTTCAGCCGCGCCTCGATGCCGGGCAACCAGATCTGCCGGTCCGGTCCTGCCGCCGGGCTGAAATCCTCGCTGCTTTTTCCCAGGAACTGACACCACGGCCACCGCATCACCCTCTCCACCAGCCATTGTGCGGCAACAATCATATCACCGGCCGGCACCAGTGCCTTCTCCCGGCAAGCCCCTCGCCAGCCAGAGCGCCGCAGTGTCAGCGCGGCAAGCGCCCCGAGCCCGGCCGGCCACAACCCGCCCCACAGGACGGCTGCGGCAAGCGGCTGGCTGGCCCCAACTGGACTGCCCGGCCAGAGCCAGAGAACAGCTGCCACGGCAGCCAGGTTTACGGCCCAGGCGAAAAGCATTCCCTGCCCCTGCTCCTTCTTTATCCTGCTGGCTGCCGGACGGATCAGGCTGATGCCATGCCAGAGCAGCAGCATGGTGGCCATGGCACACAGCGGCAGGAGAACCACGGCCAGGACGTGCCACGGTTCAGGAATTGCCGCGATCATCTCCTTCATCCCGTACTTGGCGATTGCCCCGCTGGTCAACGGCAGACCGGCCAGGGCCAGGGCCGGCAGCCACAGTCCCGCCAGCAGCCACCACGGCTGCCTGCCGCCGGTCCACTTTTTCTTTGCCACCCCGACCCCGAGAAAGAGGCTCCCCTTGGCCAGACCATGATGCACGGCGTAGAGGGAGACCGCGACGGTTGCCTGCGGCCAGTGGTCAGGGGCCAGCAGACCGCAGCCGACCATGACCGTCATCAGGCCCATCTGGCTGATGCTCGAATAGGCCAGCACCGTCTTGGCATTGACCTGGGTCAGGCCGATCGCCACCCCGTACAAGGCAGCGGCAAAGCCGGCAACAAAAAAAAGCCCCCCCCAGAATGGTGCAGCAGCCTGCTCAGGAGGCATGAAGCGCAGCCACCCCAGCAGTCCTGCCTTGATCATGGCCCCGCTCAGCACGGCGCTGGCCGGCGCCGGCGCCACCGGGTGGGCCAGGGGCAGCCAGCCATGCAGCGGCAGCGCCCCGGCCTTGATGCCGAAGCCGAGAAAAAGAAGAAGCATCAGCAGGGTGTCGGAGCGGCTGGTCTTCATCGCGGCAAAGGCCAGCGCACCCCCTGAATCCCTGGTGACGATAAGCATGGCGACAAAGAGCAGCACTTCACCGATCACGGTCAGGCCAAGATAAATGCGGCCGGCCCGCATCGCCTCCTCCGTGCCGTGATGAATGACCAGACCATAGGCGGCAAAGCTCATGAGGGAGAAAAAGAGATAAAACCCCAGCACGCCCTGTGACAGGATGAGACCGAAGTTGCCGCTCATGGTAAAGAGAAAATAGCCCCAGAAACGGTATTTTTTTTCATCCGCCACCAGGTAATCGCGGCCGAAAATCCCGGCGACAAGCCAGAGAAAGGAGGTAAAAAACAAAAAGATCTGGCCGGTGCGGTCAAGGCCGATCAGGCTGCCCATAAAAAACCAGGGCACCTCAACCGCTATGGCCGACGGTCCGTGCAGCGAGGCCAGCAGGGCCGGCAGCGGGGCCCAGGGCGCCATGCTCCCGGCCAGCCTGCGGCAGGATGGCATCATCAGCCCCAGGGCAATAAAAAGGGGAAACCCAGGCCCCAGGGAGAGCAGCAGGACCTGGAGTGACGGAATCAGATATTGTCCTGTCATGGGCCATACTCCCTGCCGACGATCATTTTCACCCAGGCCAGGGGGCTTATCTGGGCATTGGCCAGCAAACCCACGGCAACGACCAGAAAGGCGGTCACCACGGGCGGCACCAGCAGCATCCAGCGGGTTTCCAGCCGGTCATCCACCGCCCCCTGTTCGGACCAGGGGCAATCCTGCGGCCTGAACCAGGCCTTGATGAGGATGGGCAGGAAATATGCGGCATTGAGCACGGTGCTGACCGCAAGGACCGCCACCACCCACATCCTGTCTGCCGCCAGCGCCCCCATGCCCAGGTACCACTTGCTGACAAAGCCGGCCATGGGAGGGAAACCGATCATGCCCAGGGCCCCGACGCTGAAGGCCGCCATGGTAAGCGGCATGCGCCGGGCAATGCCGTTCATTTCGCTGATGCGATGGACCCCCAGTGTTTCCGCCAGGTTGCCGGCACAGAAAAACAGGGTGATCTTCATCAGCCCCTGATGGACAAGATGGACCAGGCCCCCCATGGCAGCCAGCGGCCCGGCGACACTGACTCCGAGGACGATATAGGACAGCTGGCTGACCGTGGAATAGGCCAGCCGCTTTTTAAGATCATCCGCCCGCATGGCGCACAGTGAACCATAGATAATCGACAGCGAGGCCAGGATGGAGAGCGGCAGCAGCAGATGGAGACCGGCGGCATATTGAATGCCGTACACATCATGGACAACACGGATGATGCCGAACACCCCGGCCTTGACCACGGCAACGGCATGGAGCAGGGCGCTGACCGGGGCCGGGGCGACCATGGCCCGGGGCAGCCAGCCGTGCAGCGGCACAAGGGCCGCCTTCACCCCCAGGCCGGCAATGAACAGGAAAAAAATGACAATGAGCTGCGCCTTGTGCTCTGCGGCGACCGATGCCGCGGCAGGGGGTCCGCCGAAATCCACCGGCCCGGCCAGCATCTGCAGCCAGGCCACGGCAACCAGCAGCACCGCCCCGCCGGACAAGGTGTAGGCAAGGTAAACCCGGCCCGCGGCCAGGGCCTCCCTGGTGCCGCGATGGGTGACCAGCGGATAGGTGGTCAGGGTCAGCAGCTCGTAGAAAAGAAGAAAGGTGATGAGATTTCCTGCCAGGGCGATGCCCACGGTAACGGTAACGCAGATGCTGAAATAGCCGAAAAACTGCCGCCGGTTGGGTGACTGCTCCAGATATCCCACGGCATAGAGGGTGGTCAGCAGCCACAGCACGGTGGACAGGGTGGAAAACAGGGCAGCCAGCGGATCGGAGCTCAGTGCGAGTTCAATGCCGGGCAGCAGCTGCCAGCGTACTGCAAAATGGCGGCCCTGATAGATGCCGATGATCATCACCAGAATGAGCAGCAGTTTGAAAACGGCGCTGCCCAGATTGAGAAAGGTTCGCGGACGCACACTTTTCTCCGGCAGGGCAAAGATGATCAATCCCGGCACCAGGGAACTGAGCATAATCATGACCAGCAGCAGCCCGCCCCAGTTCATGGCATGACCTCCAGGCAGGCATGGCCGGGAAACGGGCTGCCGGCCTCAAGCAGGCCCAGGGGATAGCCGGCAAACAAACCGAGGAGCATGGCCAGCACCGCCAGCAGCAGCGCAGACCATTCCATGACCGGCGGAATAAATTGCCGCCTGGCGTAAAAGGGCGCCTTGAAAACAAGAAGATGACAGGCGACACGGTAGACATAGCCTGCTGCCAGCAGGCTGCCGATGACCAGCATGATGCCCCACCACCATTGCCCGCTGGCCAGGGAAACGCCGAGCAGCAGCCATTTACCGATAAATGCGCCGCTGGGGGGAAAACCCATCAGACTGACCCCGGCCACCACAAAGGCAAAGGACGTGACCGGCAGCACCTCCTTGATGCCGTCCAGGTCATTGATGCGGTCATGGCCGGCCTTGAGGAAGATGGAGCCGGCGGCCATGAACATGGCTGATTTGGCGCAGGCATGGGACATGATGAGAAAAATCACCGCCTCCCATGCCGATGATCCATGATCAAGCCGGATAAGGGGCAGGGCGATGAACATATAGCCAAGCTGCGCCACGGTGGAATAGGCGATCAGCATCTTCAGCCTTTTCTGCAGCAGGGCCTGAACAGCGCCCCACAGCACGGCGCCACAGCCCAGCGCCCCCGGTAACAGGTATGCGGCAAGCGGCAACACCTGCGCAAAGACATCGCCCCACAGGCGCAGTATGAGATAGAGCGAGGCCTTCACCACCAGCCCGGACAGAATGGCGCTCACCGGCGCCAGAGCATTGGCGTGGGCCGGCGGCAGCCAGAAATGCAGGGGGAAAAGCGCTGTTTTCAGCACCAGGCCCGTTGTCAGCAGGGCCAGACTCACCCACATGAGAGGGGCGGGACTGACCAGACGGGCGAGAACCGCCATATCGAGGATGCCATAGCAGCGATAGAGCAGGGCCACGCCAAAGAGGTAGCTGCACGATCCGAGCAGACTTACCAGCAGGTAGCGCATGGCCGCCAGCCGGGCCGCCGCTTTACCGGACAGCGAGGTGAGAAGCACTGCCGACAGGCCGGTTATCTCCAGGGTAACGTAGATATTGAACAGATCGGCAGAGAGAAACAGGCCGTGCAAGGCGGCCCACAACAACAGCCATAACGGCCAGAAGTAGGCCCGCTGGTGTTGATGACGGCCCTGTTCCCGGGCCGGGCCGATGCGCAGGGAAAAATAACCGCTGGCATACATACTGACGCTCAGTCCGGTCACGGCCGTCATGGCAATCAGCAGCACGCTCAGTCCGTCGATGCGGAAATTGATGCCCAGCGGGACCTGCCAGCCGCCGATGGCATACCGCACCGGACCGGAGTGGACAAAGGAAACGGTCATCCCCAGCGCGGCAATGGCATTGAGCCAGGCGGCCAGGGGCCCGAGGATGGAAACCAGGGCGCTTCTTACAAAACAGATGATGGCAAAAAAAAGCGGCACAACGACGAGGCATACAGCCCAGAATGCTGTATCAGGCATCCGTCCGCCTCCCCTGCTCTTTTTTTCTTTTCTGCAACAGCAGCACCCGGTTGGTTGTTTCCTGCACGAGACAAACCAGCGCCAGCGCCACGGCCGTGGCGCTGACCGAGACAACAATACCGGTCAGCACCATGGCGTGGGGCACAGGATCGATCATGCCTTTGTCCGTGCCGTAAGCGCCGACGATCATGATCAGAAAAACACCGCTGGACATGAGATTTGCCGCAAGTATCTTGCGCAGCAGATGGGATGAGCGGATCAGGCCGTGCAGGCCGATGGCAAAGAGCGCCAGTCCGGAAAAATTATAGAGAAAAATGGTGTTCATTCACCTTCTCCTTCATCACCACCGCTTTCCGAGGCTACTTCACCAGCCTCCTCCAGGGCTGATGGCTCAAGGGGCCTGCCCCCGGCATACAGGGCGGCCAGAGTCACGCCGATGGAAACCGCGGTGGCCGATTCAATGAGCAGAATCCAGGCGCCGGCGCTCTGCCGCGGATACTCAAGCAAATTGCCGCCGATCCACATACAGGCAATGGCGGACAGGAGAAAGAGCAGAGGACCGAGCACCAGGGCCCAGCGCAGCAGAGCCGACGGGATTTGTCTCACCACCGTCACATCGGCCAGCAACAGCAGCACGCCGGCTGCGCCCAGTACGGCCCCGCCCTGGAAAGCGCCCCCCGCCCTGCTGCTGCCGATCCAGACCAGATAGCCGGCGACAATGATCATCAGCGGCACCAGCAGTCGCACCAGAGAGGCCAGCACCGGGGCAGCCACCTCCTCCGGCAGCGGTTGCCTGATCCGGGTCAATGACCAGCTGCCCAGGGCGGCAAGAAACAGGACCATTACCTCCAGCAGGGTGTCGTAACCACGGAAATTGAGCAGCACCGCGGTCACCTGACTCTGCACGCCGGTTTGCCCCATCTGCCCCGTTACCGCCGGTCCGAGCCCGCCCGGTGACACCGACGTTTTCACCAGCGACCAGCCCAGCAGCACCAGAAAAAAAACAAGCAGCAAGAGCGCCAGACCATAGGCGATGGGCTTTGACCTTCTTCTCCGTGCAGGAGGGGCCTGCCGTTCCTCCTCTCTCTTTTCCGCATAATCAAGCCGCCTCTCGGAATCCTGCATCCGTTCCAGCCGGCGCAACGCCGACAGAAAAAGCGCGCCGGTGAGCCCAGCGCCGATGGCGGCCTCGGCCAGGGCCACATCAGGGGCATGCAGACGGACCCAGGTCAGGGACATCAATAAACCAAGCGATATGAAAAGCACCACCGCCCGGAAAAGATCGGGACTGGCCAGCAGACGCCAGCCAAGCCACGGCAGGGCGAGCACCAGCATAATATCAAAAAACGACATCACCGACGTCATGAGCGGGACCAGGGTTGTATCTTCTTCCGCAGAGCGGCCCGGGCAACCAGATGGCAGGAGGCGGAACTGCCGATCAGCACCAGCAGCCAGATCAGCAGCAGCCTGGCCACCGTATTCCACTGCTCAGCCTGCAGGGCCAGACCGAGCACCACAAATCCCAGGCCGACATTGTCGGCCTTGGTCAGGGCATGGAGCCGGGTGTAGATATCGGGAAAGCGCAGCAGGCCGACGGTGCCTGAGACGAAAAACGGGACGCCGATCAGAATGCAGACGGTGCCGAGATTATGCAAAAATGCCATTTCCCCTCCCTTTCATTTACCTCTCCGTCCCGCCCCAGGTGCGCAGGGCGAATGCCACGGCGGCAAGGGCCGCCAGCAGGGCAAAGACCAGGGCAATATCCAGCAGCACCACCCAGTTCAGTCCCTTGGACAACAGCAGGAGAATCGCCACACCGCAGGTGCCGAAGAGCTGGGCGGCGAGCATGCTGTCGGCTGCGGTCGGGCCGCGGAGAATGCGCCACAGGCCCGCCACAATGGCGCACAGCAGACACAATGCCGCCGTTGAGTAGAGCCAGCTCATTGTCCACCTCCCGCCATCGCGATGCCGAACAGGGCGGCAATCCTTTTTTCCAGGAGATGCACCGTGGACCAGACCGGCATATCCCGGTCAATGGCATGGATGGTGATGCATTGCTTGTCGAAATCGGCGCTGATCGTGCCGGGCAGCAGACTGATACAGTTGAGCAGCAGCACCTGCTGGGACACTGCGGGCAGCGTGACCTGATAATGCACCAGCCCGGGATTCATGGGCATGGCAGGCGACAGGGCGCGGCGCATGACATCGCAGCCGCCCCAGAAGGACAGATTCAGAAAAAAAGGGATAAAACGGAGAAGACCGAAAAAACTGACCGGGCAGGACTTCGGGGGAGCAAAAAGAAGACTGCAGCCGGTTGCGGCCATGACGGCCGGCAGACCGATGATCCAGCTCCGCCCGTCAAGACCGGCCAGCACAGCCCATAAGACGGAAAAAAGCAGCAGCCGGATAATCCCTCTGCCGAGCAGGGTGGTGGACGGAAAGCTGATACGAAACAAATTTCCGGACATGCTCAACCTTTTGTTAACAGGTCATTCTTTTGTGCAACCGGAATGGCGCCATAACCTTCTGGCCCCGGTCAACAGCCGTCGGGCAGCCGCGGGGCGGTTCCGCTTCAATAGGTTATCATAATTCTTCTGGCCGGGAAATTACTTTCTCAGCAATTTTTACTTTTTAATTCAATTGGTTAAAATAGAGTCTTGCTGTCCGGCAACCGCTGCGGCAGCCAAAACAATGGCTGACCAGTGGCAAAGCCTGCCCATGTTGTAGTATAGTGGCACATCATGACTTCGTCGCTCACCACCCCACAAACCGCTGGCGCCGCTGCCCCGGCAACCGGCAATGACATCATTGTCCAGGTCAACGGCCTCAGCAAGTTCTTCGGCAGCCGCTGCGCGGTGGACAATATCAATTTTACCATCCGCCAGGGGGAATGCGTCGGTTTCCTGGGCCCGAACGGGGCAGGCAAGACCACGACCATCAACATGCTGCTGGGCATGGTGGAAAAGAGCGGCGGGACCATGAGCATCATGCAGATGGACATCCCCAGGCAACAGCAGGCAGCCAAACGTCTCATCGGCGTCGTGCCCCAGGCGGACAGCCTGGACCCGGACCTGACCGTGGAAGAAAACCTGCTCACCTACGCCAGCTATTTTAATATCACCGGCAGAAAAGCCCGGGCCAGGAGTGCTGATCTCCTGCAGTTTTTCGCCCTGGCCAACAGAAGAGGGGAGATCATCGAGCACCTCTCCGGCGGCCAGCGCCGCCGGCTGCTGCTGGCCAGGGCCCTGATCAACGAACCGAAACTGCTCATCCTGGATGAGCCCACCGTGGGTCTTGATCCCCAGGCCCGCCATCTCATCTGGGAGCGCCTGGAAATCCTGCAGGAGCAGGGCACCACCATGCTGCTCACCAGCCATTATCTGGACGAGGTGGAACAGCTGAGCAACCGGGTGCTCATCCTCGACCACGGTAAAATCGTGGCCCAGGGCGTTCCCCAGCAGCTGATTACCCAACTTGTGGGCATCGATGTCTTTGTCATTGAAGGTACGGCAGCGGAACTCGATACCCTGGAACAATCCTTCAAACAGTGTGAGGCAACCACGGAGCGGGTGAACGACAAACTGTATGTCTACACCCAGGAGGATTGCAGCCGGCTGGAATCCCTGCTGAAAAACTCCCGCAGCTGGCTGCGGCGGCCGGCCAACCTGGAAGACCTTTTTATTCAACTCACCGGCAGATCATTAAGGGAATCATGAATCACCTGCGTTTCCTGACTCTGTGGCTGCGCAACAGCCGGGTATGGCGCAAGCATATCATGGCCACCCTGATCGGCAATCTGGGCCAGCCCCTGCTCTTTCTGCTCGCCATGGGCTACGGCCTCGGCCGCGAGATGCAGACCATCGACGGCCTGACCTACCTGCAGTTTCTGGCCCCCGGCCTGGTCACCTCCTCGGTCATGTACAGCGCCGCCTTTGAAACCACCTACGGCTCCTATACCCGGCTTTCCATGCAGAAGACCTACGAGGCCATTCTCATGACCCCGCTGGGCATCACGGATATCGCCCTGGGCGAGATCTTCTGGGGCGCCAGCAAAGGGTTGCTGTCAGCCGTCATCATGCTGGCAATGCTGCCCCTGTTCGGGGTATGGCCCTCGGTCTGGACCCTTGCCCTGCTGCCCGTGCTGTTCATGTCCGGCGTCTTTTTCGCCGCCTTCGGGCTGATCATGACCTCACTGGCCGGCAGCTATGAATTCTTCAATTATTTTATTTCCCTTATGCTGACCCCGCTTTTTCTCTTTTCCGGCATCTTCTTCCCACTCAAGACCATTGCCCTGCCGGCCCGGATCTTTTTTGAGCTGTTACCGCTGACCCCCATTGTTACCCTCTCCCGCATGCTCTGTTACGGCCAGTTCCATGAGCCGTGGCTGCTGAAAATCGCGGGTTCGCTTCTCCTGACCCTCTTTACCTGCTGGCTGTCCATCATTCTCCTGCGCAGGCGGCTGATCCAGTAATGCCCAGGTGACAAAAGTTGCGCCGCCAGGCCGGCTGCCGGAAAAATTCGCCGGGTAAAGAGGGAATATGCCGGCCACTGACTCGAGCATTATACGAAAAACTTAACAGAGCAAAGGAACGACTGCATGACCCAACCCAAACAGCCCTTTTACCGCTTTCCCAGCGCCCAGGAAGACGCCCATGCGTCAAGCATCTGCCCCCCTACTCCGCAGACCGTCTCCCCAAGCTACAGGCTGTCCTATACGGATAGCGACTTTATCATGCGTGACGAACTGCGGCCGGTGCGGCTGCAGCTTGAATTGATGAAGCCTGAGATTCTCCAGCAGGAACACGGCATCAAGGCCACGGTAGTTGTCTTTGGCGGCAGCAGGGTGCCGGATGAGGAAACCGCCAGAAAAAGGCTGGAAGATGCGGAAAAACTGGCTGCAGGCGATCCGGCCAACGAGATTTTCAGAAAGAGAGTGGCAACGGCCAGACGGATTGTCGCCAAGTCACACTATTACGAAGAGGCCAGAAAGCTCGGTCGCATTCTCTCGGGAACATGTCACGCCAGAACAGGCTGCAGACTGGTGGTCATCACCGGCGGCGGACCGGGCATCATGGAGGCGGCCAACCGCGGCGCCTTTGATGCAGGCGCCAAGACCATGGGGCTTAATATCGTCCTGCCCCACGAGCAGGCCCCCAACCCATATATCACCCCGGAGCTGAGCTTTCAGTTTCATTACTTTTCCATCCGCAAAATGCATTTTCTCATGCGGGCTCAGGCCCTGGTCGCCTTCCCGGGAGGGTTCGGCACCCTTGATGAACTTTTCGAGACCCTCACCCTGATCCAGACCAAAAAAATCAAACCGCTGCCGGTGCTGCTCTTCGGCCGCCAGTTCTGGGAAAAACTGATCAATTTTGATTTTCTGGTGGAGGAAGGGGTCATCGCCCCGGAAGACCTTGATATCTTTCAGTTCGTCGATAGCGCCGAAGAGGCGGGCCGGGTTATTTTCGACTACTTCAATGCCGACAACAGGACTTGACAGGCAATCCGGGCGGCAGGCTTTTTTCAGTTGCGGAAATCCCGGTCAGCGGCTGACCATGGTCAAGGCCTGCGCCGGGCAGGCGTTGCGGCAAAGGCCGCAGCCGAAACATTGCGCAGAACTGATCACGGCTTTAAACCCGCCGGCCACCTGGCAGCTGGCGATGGCCGAGAATTGACAGGCGTCGGCACAGGCCCCGCAGCCGTTGCACAGCTCTTCGTCCACCGCAGCCACACTCTCCCCCCTGAACATGGTTTCCACATCAAGGGACAGGGTGCGCAGGCCAAGGCAATCGCCGGGCTGGCAGTTACAGATTGCCCCGATAAAGGGGGTGATCATGGTCCAGATGGTGTGCACCGCGCCGGCTTTTTCCAGCTCCTCCATCTGGCCGATGGCCTGCGCCGGGGTCAGGGATTCCAGCCCTTCATCCTGGGCCAGACCGAAATAACCCATGTCAAGATCACCATACCAGCACGCGGAGGAATAGCTGACGCTGTAACAGCAGCGGTTTTCCCTCTTCATGGCCGCCCAGCGGCAGGCGCAGGGCATACGGACCACGGTGGCGGCCTTGCCGACGATGGCCCGGATGTCCTCAATGGTCACCACCTGGCCGAAATGTTCTTCCCTGGCCTTTGCCACCATCTGGTTGACCAACCGCGGGGGCAGCGCCTTTTTCTTCTGATAGAGCACCTCCAGACGGCCCAGGGTAACAACCCCGGCATTGATGGTGGACATGAAAAAATCTTTGATGTAAGCGCGGCGCCGCAGGTCCGCCAGCAGATCATTGGCATAGTTGGCGGCATTCTTGAACCAGACCTTGCCATCCCCATGCTTGGTGCAGAATTCACACATTATGCAGACCTCTCAGCTGCCGGCCTGACCCTTTTTCTCATTGAGAATCCTGCCGAAGGTCGAGCTCAGTTCATGGATCTTGTACGGTTTGGGCACAACACCGCAAAAGCCGTATTCCTGGTAGTTGGCCATGATGGGATCATTGGCATAGCCGCTTGACACCACTGCCTTGACATCAGGATCAATGGCCCGCAGTTTCATGATCGCCTCCTTGCCGCCCATGCCGCCGGCGATGGTGAGGTCCATCAGCACGGCATCAAAGGGGTTGCCCGCCTCCCTGGCTTTGATGTAAAGCTCGATCGCCTCACTGCCGTCCCTGGCCGCCGCGGTTTCACAGCCGATGAATCCCAGCATCTCAATGGCTATCTCCCGGACGATCTCCTCGTCATCCATGATCAGCACCCGGCCGTGGCTGGTGGTACTTGTTTCCTCAGGCGCTTGCCGCAGGGGCGCCGGCCTGGCGGAGGCGGGCAGATAGATGATGAAGGTTGATCCCTTGCCGAGCTCGGATTCAACGGTGATAAGGCCCTCATGTTTTTTTATGATCGAATAGGCGATGGTCAAACCGAGCCCGCTTCCTTTCCGCTTGCTGGAAAAATAGGGATCAAAAATCTTGGCGAGATGTTCCTGGGGTATGCCTGCACCTTGATCCTGAAAGGCGAGTTCTATATATCTGCCGGCAGGCAGGGTAAGCAGGTCATGGGGGCCGATTTCAACATTTCTGGCCCGAATGGTCAGGATGCCGCCTGAAGGCATGGCCTGGCTGGCGTTGATGACCAGATTCTGGGTCACCTGGCTGAGCTGGCCCTCATCCACCTCGATGGGCCAAAGGCCCTCTGCCATATCATACACACACTTCACCGGTGAGCCCCGCAGGATAAAACTGGTGGAGTCCTTGATCAGCTCGTTAATGGTGGTGATTTTCTTGATCGGCGCTCCCCCCTTGGAGAAGGTGAGCAATTGCTGGGTGAGGGTCCTGGCCTGCAGGCAGGCCTTTTCCGTCATATCGAGTCGTTTGTAAATCTCGTCCTGGCGGTTGAGATACATCTTGGCCAGCGAGATATTGCCCAGGATGGCGGTGAGAAGGTTGTTGAAATCATGGGCAATGCCGCCGGCAAAGACCCCTACCGATTCCAGCTTCTGGCCCTTGAGCAGCTCCTCTTCCAGCTTCTTCTTTTCGGTGACATCGCGGAAGATGCACTGGGTGGAAACCGGCTTGCCATCCTGGAATTTACAGCAGGCGTTGCCCTCGATAATAATCTTTTTCCCCTCCTTGGAGACAAAAACGGTGTCAATATAGTGCACATCCCCTTCAGTGATGATGCGCTGGAATGTCTGCTGGCAATGGTCGCGACAGTCAGGGGAGATGAGATCAAAGATGGACAGCCCGTCGATTTCCTCCTCACGGTAACCGAAAGTCTGGCGCCATGCCTTGTTCACATAGAGAAGACGGCCATCAGGCCGGACGATCTGAATCAGATCATGGGCATTTTCAAAGAGATCCCGGTAGCGCCGCTCACTCTCGCGCAGTGCCTGCTCATTGCGGGTGCGCTCGCTGATATCCCTGAAGATACCGATCATGGCCACGGGCCGGCCATCCTTGACCCGCGTCCGGCAACGACCCTCTACCACTATTTTTCTGCCGTCCTTGCCGACGAAAATCGTTTCGTTGCGATCAAGAGGCTGGCCATCCAGCAGACATTTGAAAATGTTCCCGCATTTGATCCTGCACGATTCATCAACAATGTCCATCAGCTTCAAGCCGGCGATGTCCTCTTCTCTGTAGCCGAGGGCCTCCCGCCAGGCCCGGTTGACGTATAAAAAGGTGCCATCCGGGGTGACACTGTGGATGAGGTCACTGGCGTTATCGACCACATCACTGTAGCGCTCCACCGATTCCTCCAGGGCAACGATGGTTTCCTGCCGCGCCCTGTTCTGCTGCCCCAGCTGCCTGATTTTCTCTTCTAACTGTTCATAAGTCGGTTTCACGTCCATCAGGAAAATCTCCGCAATCGACTGCCTGTCAATGGGCAGACAAATTCTTTGCCATGGATGCAGAATCCTCGCCACAACCATCATAACACAACCGCATCTTCCGGAAAAATCAAGGCATGGCTGATGCGGTTACCGCTGCTATTACCGCATAACGGGCCAACTTGCCAACAAAAACCAGCAGGGAAAACAGGATGAAATTGATGCGCAATGCCCCACCGACCAGACAGAGCGGATCGCCGATCACCGGCAGCCACGAAAAAAGCAGGGACCAGGAACCGTACCGGCGATATAACATCTGCGCTTTGGCAAGGCTGGCCTCGTCAATTCTCATGACTTTTTTTATCAGAAAAACAGCACCCCACAGACCGACAAAATAGGTGGTGCATGCTCCGAGATAATTCCCCATTGTGGCCACAGCCACCACATGTTCAGGCTGAAAACTCTTCAGTATGAGCGTCACAACCAGCCATTCCGAACCAAGCGGCATGACGGTGGAAGCTAAAAAGCTGAGCAAAAACAAGGCCGGCAGACCGTGCGCGACAAAAAAATTCTCCAAGTTATATCAAGGGCCTCCCGTTTTTTGTCTGAACAGCCAAATCGTCAGGGATTACACCGCCAGCTGCAGAATTTCGGCAATCACGTCCTTGCTGTATATCTCCCCAATGCCCCACAGGGTGGCCAGGGCCGCCGCATTTGCCGCGATCATGCCGATATCACCTGCCGGGATATTGGCGTCCTTTAAACGTATCGGGGCATGAATGCCGGCAAACCATTCTTCCAGGGCTCTAATCCCCGCCCCTGCTCCCTCGACCCCGAAAACCTCCCGGGCAAACCGTTCAAAGCGGGCCGGCGCTTTTGCCGAGTACCACTTCATCCAGGCCGGCATGACGATGGCAAGCCCGGCCCCATGGGCGATATTGTAGATGGCGCTGAGAGAATGCTCTATCATGTGGTTGGGGAAACTATACTCCTTCAGCCCTGCTGTGGTCAAGCCGTTCAAGGCCAGGGTCGCGGCCCACATGAATTCCGCCCTGGCATCATAATTGTCCGGCTCTTTCATGATCACATTATTGGTTTCAATGACGGTTTTAATGATGCTTTCCACCAGGCGGTCCTGCAGCTGCGAACCGGCCTGCCTGGTAAAATAGCCTTCTATCACATGGGCAATGGCATCCACCGCACCAAAAGCCGAATAGTTGAGCGGAACAGTGCAGGTCAACTCAGGATTCAGAATGGACACCCTGGGATAGACATGCGGAGAACCGATATTATATTTCTGCCTGGTCTCCTCGTTGGTGACAACCGCATTGCCATTCATTTCGCTGCCGGTGGCGGCCAGGGTAATCACCGTAAAGACCGGCAGGGCGCTGGTGACTTGCTTGCCGGTAAAATAATTCCAGACATCGTCAGCGGCCAGGGCGCCCACGGCAATGGCCTTGCCTTCATCGAGCACCGATCCGCCGCCAACGGCCAGCACGGCATCCACCGCTTCCCGCTTGGCCAGCTCCACCCCTTGTCTGGCATGCGAGAGGACCGGATTTGACACAACTCCGCCAAACTCCACATAGCCGATGCCGTTGCTGTTGAGGCTTGCCGCAATCCGGTCGAAAAGCCCGGAGCGTTTAATCGAGTTCTGCCCATAAACAAACAGAACCTTACGCACCCCGGCATTTTTCAGCTCTTCGCCGATTACTTCTTCCTGTTTGCGGCCAAAGACAATCCTGGTCGGGTTGTGAAAGACAAAATCAAACATGGCAGACTCCTTTTCTGACAACAATGATCATTATTTTCCTTTATGTTCTCCGGATTTCGTTTACTATACAGGGAAGTGGAAAAATACCAGAATACTATACTATAAACGGAAGAAATCCATTTCTTTTTAAGCAAAAACCTATCTTTCCCCAAAGGCTGAAACAAAGCAAGGCGATTTATCAGGTCTTCCACTTCATGTGGCATATTAATTGATAGATATGAAAATCCATTAACCGGATTGAGTTTCATTTCAACCAATAACAGGAGGAGAAAAGGATGTTTCGTTTAAAAATTTTTATGCTGGCAGGAATTATTTTAGGGTTGTGCGCGCAGTACGCCTGGGCGGACAGCATCGACCAGGTGGTTCTCCAGGCAGGTAATCCCATGTCAGTGGAGGTCTCCGGCACCCTTGCCGGATGCAGCGAGCGGGACATGACCTCGCTGACCACTGCAGTGGACAGCCTGTACCTCATCCAGCTCTTTGCCGAGCCCCAACCGGCAGGGGAAATCTGCGAGGTGGACGGCATGGGCTTCACCGAGAGCTTTTCCCTGCCCGTAAACACTGAATTCACCCAGATCATGGTCCTGCTCTACACGGTCAACCCGGACGATCAGGTTACTGTCCTGCAGGATTCCGCGACACTGACTTATGACGTGACCTCATTAACCTGCAGCCCGGACAGGCTGAATATCAACTCCAACGGCAATTGGGTCACCTGCACGCTGAACCTTTATGACGGCTACGCCCTGGAAGATGTTGATGTCAGCTCAATCTATCTGAACGGCACCATCCCGGCGGACAATGCTGTTATCGAAGATGATACCATGAAATTAAAATTCAGCAGAGAAGCATTAATTGCCGACATTACTGCCGATGAGACCGTGGTCTTTCCCATGGTGAGCACCTTGACGGTGACCGGTGCCCTGCTTGACGGCACGGCCATTACCGCCTCAGACACCATCAGGGTGATTGATCCGCCGGTAAAAAAACAGAAAAAGAACCAGAAAAGACTCAACAACAGAGTAAAGGCCAAAAAACAGCTGGCGCTCTAAGACCTTCCAGGCTGCCTGCCCGGTTTTACCTGGTCCCCTTTCGTCCTAAGCCGGCGAACGGGGATTTTTTTATAAAGGCGCCGGGGCAATACAAATGGGAATGCGCCACCAGCCACCGCTGCCCTGTTGCCATACGGCAACAGGGCAGCGATAATAGCTGCAACCGGCATGCTCTCTGACCTATGCGGCAATAAGGGCGCTTCCGGCTGTTTCGGCGCTGGTTGTCCTTGCCGTTGACAAATATTGCACCACAAAGTAGCCATCGGGCGACATCATGCAAAAAGAGAGGGAATATCCCCCGGACTGCAGCATACCATGCCGGATTAAACCTGCACCCGGGCAACCGGCGGCTCATGATACATTCCCACCCCATGCCGGCTGCGCGCCCCACCGAACATGATGGTCCATACAGCGGCCGCCATGAGAAACAGCACGAGGACAATTATAACAAAATCACCTTTTTTCATCGTTGGCAACTTGCTGATTTTATTGCTTATGGGACAAGGCAGATCCCCGGCCGGGCGGCCTGCTCACGGGTCATTTGCTTCCTTTCTTCGGCCACAACTTGATAACATTCATTATTTTTTTTACCTTAGCGCATTCGCAGCCGGTTTGACAATCCTGCTCGCCATCCTCGGTGAGACAGTATTCCTGGCTTATGTCCGCATCGTTTAAGCTGCCAGGGCAAACAGGACTTTGATGTAAATCCTGAAATTTGTTTACCGGTACGGCAAGCGTGGTGCCGCAGCTGTGATTAAAAAGGAGATAACCCGCTTCCAGGGCAGCCTCAAATGAGACCTGATAGCCGACAAGACGGACCGCCGGATCAACTAAAAAAAGAGCTTGATCGATCCACTTCTTGCCGCATGCAGTACATTTTTTAAAGATTGAACTTGCCATGTGCCCGGTCGCAAATCAATATTTTTGGAAGGTAAAATCCTCATCTTTTTATTAATAATAATTATTATTTGAGAGAAAGCAACCTGGGCCATTGCCAAGCAGCAGAAAAAACGGTTGCAACGAAGCCCGCCAGAGGAGCGCAGAGAAAAAAAGAATGCAGGTAAGGTCCTGTGACCCTTCCCCCTTCCCTGATCTTTGCTATTGACAGCAGGAAATTTTGCGCTAATACATACCCGATATCAGATAGTTATGGCAAATGGTGTGAAAACAGCTACAATACGCGCTAAGTGGACGTAATCAGCCGGCCCGGCGTTCACCCGGACAGGCGGCGGTGGCTGGCTGTGAGTCACCCGGCAAAACAGTGGGTAACTTCAAAAAATCTACAAGGAACATGTGCATGAGCAACAACACTTCTCCTTCCGCTTCCTCCCCGGCAGATCGCCGCATTCCCCTGGCCCGCATCCTCCTGGGACTGGCCTTCTTGTTCCCCCTTTTGTTCTCAGGTTGCGCCACCGTTGGCCGGGACTTTCCCGCTTACCAGGTTCCCAGGATAAAAATCGGGGAAACAACCCAGACTGATATCCGTTCCATGTTCGGGCCTCCCTGGCGGGTCGGCATAGAAGACGGCACGAAAACCTGGACTTACGGCAAGTACCGCTATGGTCTTTTCGCTGAGACGAGCACCCAGGACCTGGTAGTCCGCTTTGATGACAGCGGGATTGTCACCTCCTATACATATAACACCACCGAACCGTCCAGATAAATACCGGGCAAAAAACCTGCGGACGATCACCTGCCCGCCTCATGGCTTTTTGCCCCAGACCGCTGCGGCCATAATCACCCAGCCCAGCATGAAAGCCATTCCCCCCGCCGGTGTTACATAGCCGGTATGGATGCCGGTGAAGGCCAGCAAATAAAGGCTGCCGCAAAAAAATACAATCCCCAGCAGAAAAAGCCCGCCTGCCACCAGCAGCAACCTGGCATGTTTCGGCCAGTGGAGGATGGCCCCGGCAACGGCCAGCAGGGCCAATGCATGATACATCTGATAGCGGGCGGCCTTGGCAAGCCATCCTGCCTGCTCTTCGGTCAAAAGAGATGCTCCGCCGTGGGCACCGTATGCTCCCGCCGCCACGGCAAGGGCTGCCAATAATGAGCCAAGTGAAAAGAAAATTCGTTCCATTTTGAAACACCTCACTGTTTCGTAAACATTAAATTTGATTTTTCTGTAAATGCATGCTATCCAAAAGAGCTAATAATTTTTGGGGTGTTCTACCCATCTTCCACAATGTGGGAGAGGAGAGAATCCGGATGAGTGACTTTATTTTGTGGAATTTTTCCGCCGCTCAACAGCACAGATAAATACTCACAAAAATGATTTGCGCACTTATGCACCTTGTGAAACAGCGCAATTGTTCCATAGTTGAATAATTCATGCCACAAGATGTGATAAGCGGTTTGGCATAGAACTGACAAGTAAATTCATAGAACTGAAAAATACCCTGATGATGCCTTTCACTTCACGGGGGAAGATCCTGGCGGGTTTACCATGCCTGACATATGCGTACTTCTGGTTGATGATGAAATAGATTTTATTGAGGCAATGGCCGAACGGCTGGTCATCAGGGGCTATCAAGTCATCTGTTCCACCACCGGTCCGGATGCCTTGGCGCAACTGGAGAAAAAGCCTGATATCGATGTAACTGTTTTAGATTTGAAAATGCCCGGCATGGGAGGCATTGAAACCCTCGAGGAAATAAAGAAGAGACACCCTTTGGTCCAGGTCATTATGCTGACCGGCTACTCGACGGTGGCAAGCGCCACCGAAGCCATAAAACTGGGCGCATTCGATTACGTGGTGAAGCCTTTTGACACGGACCAGTTAATTTCCCTCATCAATGAAGCGGCGGCCAGAAAAAGAAATTTCGCCAGGCAGATCCTCGAAGCGCGCCAGATACCATACATCTCCTCCGCCCAAAGGGAACATCTCATCGCGGAAATCAAGGAAGCAGCTGCAAAAGGAAGAAGCATCGCGCCCGACGACTAAGCAGCACCTTGTGCATTGTCGCTGTAAGCATGACGCAAGGCATGTGTTGTAATTTTTTCCCAAGCAACCCTACTCATCTTCAAAAAACTGACGGGTTATGCTTGAGAACACAAAATAAACACCTATGACCATGACGAAAACCCCGGTCATGATGTTGTCGGATGTGTAAAAGGCAAAGGAACCTGCTCCCCTGGCCAAATCAAATCCCGTCTTGATCACAACTATTCCAACCACTATTCTGCAAATAGTAAAGAGCCAGGAAACTGCCTGCTCTATTCTCGACTTGTTCCTTGCCACAATTATTTATTCAGCTCTCCCTGTCGTTTGAGAAAATACTACACCGCAGCAGCCGACTGCGCAACAAATGCAGGCGGCTTTGCAGGCTTCACATCCTCCCCGTACTGCCCAGTCAATTTTTCCCAGAAAATTAAAATGATGAATGGAACCGTACGAATATTTTTTTCGTCTTATGATTATTACTATACTTCTTTTGCATGGATGAGACGAAGAAACAATAGCTGCAGCGCTTCCCTTCATGCACAGATGATCATATGGGAGAACAGCAAAATGACTCATTTCTCCGAAAAAAACGACTCGAACTGTCCTTTCTGGATAGAGTGCAATGCTCAATGCATGAGAAGGCTGGGGGGCGTTTATATTCCCTTACCCCACTATACGGAGCTGCTCTGCAAGACGCGGCAATACACCAATTGCAGCCATTATCTCCTGGGAAGCCTCGCCGCCATGAATAAGGCTGAATTTTCAAATGATGCCAGGGTATTATGACAAATTGCAGCTGCTTCTGCGGCATGACAACTGAGCAATGCGGCCATTGATGCACGGCAATCCCGTCATGAGCCGGGACACTGATCGATAATCTCAATATTTTTACTTCCCGGCAAACCTGGTAAGGCGGATGTTGGGCAGCACACCACCCAAACAAAAAAAGCCCTTAACTCGCAATGAGTTAAGGGCTTGAATTTTCTGGCGCACCCGGCACGATTCGAACGTCCGACCTACGGATTCTTAGGCATTTAACTTCGGGCTTCACAACACCTTATCAGCAAACAATAGATTGGAATTACTGCAAGTATTCTATTAGGAAACAAACAATTTTTCTCAATTTCCCATTTGTCATATTTTTTTCTCACACATTCTCTCACACACCGATTGAAGTTAACGGCTGGACGAAAGGCCCCCCTGTCAGCACCGTCTCGCTTCTTCCAGTCCCCTGAAGTGACTAATTGTGAGATTTTTAGGGAGATAATGCCCAATCACGGCAATAACGGAAACCTTCTTCTCCATGGGAATCCCAGACAGTTAATTCAGGTTTATCCCCGATAATCTTCATAAGTTCTTGAGCCTTTTCCTTGTCGCCGGCGATACAAGCAAAGTGTGCATAAATGTTTACATTCCAGGTTTCAGGGTAGCGCTTCAGCCAATCATCCAATCCTTCCTTCATTTTCTTCCAACTAGCCTTAGATTGGGTAAATAATTGGTTTCCGTATTGATCCGTGGATGCAGCGGAGTAGAGCCTTGCGTATAATTCCATCCCACTTTGTTTCTCTGTTCTGGAGACCACATAATTAATAAATTGGTCGAGTTGTTCTGCATCGCCATGCCATTTGGGCAACAAATACTCCGCGACTGCAAAATATATTCGATTGTCGTTAGTTTTTTTGCTAAACGCCTCATCCACGAGAAGATCGATTTGCTTTTGATCCCAACCAAGGCTTTTGCCAATGACTATTTTCATCTCATACCATCCCAAATCGTTAGCGGCGACACTCTTGTTCTTATCAAGGTAATCATTAGCGAGATTTAAATATTTATAGTAAGACTTCCACGCTTCTTTAGGAACAGTATCAGCGTAGCCTGTACCCCTCAGAAAATCAGCATGCTCCACCAGTGCCATGCTATATGCGAGATGGGCCCAAGGGGACTCAGGGTAATTCGCAATCCATTTACGTGTTTTTTCTTCCATCTGAAAGCAATATTCCTCGGTCCTCCCGTTTCGCGCTGGAGATAGTGCCAGTTTGAGTCCATCTTCAAATAAACTAATTTTTTGCGCTCCGCTTGGCGTCCTTTCATCCTGCTCACTATATGCTTTCGCCAGTTTTTCAAGCTCTTTAAAATTTTCTATTTTAAAAGCGCTACTTGTTTGCCATCGTATTTCCGCTCTCACCGATAGTTCATTGCTAGTGCCAGAATCCGTGTTTTTTGGCTTCTCGTTGGGTAAGAAGATATCTGGATCTTCCCCTCTGTCGATTTTCAAGACAGCTTCTCGTACTCTCTCATCATGCTTATTATCCCATGTAATATATTCATTATGTTCTGGATCCAGGTATTCAATGGTGAAAGGGATACCTTCTTTGGTTAACCATGAAATTATTTTTTTTTGTTTAGCCTTATCAGGAATATAAATGTTGGGCTTGGGGTTTTCAAACTGCTTTTGAGGAACGGTTTCAGGTGCGATTATTCCGTTATTTGAACCTTCATTAATTTTGGACTCGCTTCCATATCCAACAGTAATAATGCAAATACTAATTATCAAAGCTGCATAAATTGTGATTTTTTGTTTGATCATGTTCATTGTTCTCTTTAGTTAAAATTATGTCCATAATGATCAACATTATTAATAGGATGGTCGGTTGTCTTTGTGGGCGAGGAAATAAATGAAAAATGACACTCGTATGCACAGGTACGCTGCTCCTCACAGCTTGATCTTAAACATCGTCCTCCAGATTAGAAGTCATTTAATTTCGAGCTTCACAAAGCCTCATCATCTCTCAATTTCCTGGAATTACAAAAAATATTTTCCCAATAAAATAAATAAGTTTCCTCAATTCCCTCTTCCTACTTTTCCCTGAATTGCATTGCAGGATATGCTTATAGCTTAAACGACAAATACCTTAGCCGGTCAGAGCCTAAATTTTTAATTTTTTCTTCGAGGTAACGATCAATTTCTTTGGTCTTAGCAACCGTATCTGGTTCATCAAGCTGAGATATCTCGGATAGTTTTCCCATACCAAGAGAATTTGCAGAAGTGCCCACACGTAGGCCATTTTTCTCGGTCAACCACCAGCGGTCGTGAATTGGATATTCACCATTGGATACCGTGCCAACCATGGTCAAGGTCACTTCACCTGCCTCACAATCAGACACTTTCATTCTCCAGTGATCCTGATAAGTTTCGTCCCATGGCTGCTGTATTTTTTGTTGATGTTTACGGCTGGTTAGAATGAAAATGGGGATAGTTGGGTTCATGCTCCGCATCAGCCTAATAAACTCCAATTCCTCCAATCCGAAATAGGGATCCGTAATCTTGATAAATCCAGTCGCATTGGCTGCCCATTCCTTGATAATTTCAAGTGCTTTCTCACGCTCTCCTCGATGTATCAAGTTGACATCGGTTGGCACAGCTTGTCGCGCTGCGGATATGCCTATATCCGTAACCGATCTGATGCGTTGAGCTATCTTGAATGTAAGTTGGGCCGAAAGGTATGTAGCCTGATATAGACTACGCATCAATGTTTTGGCCTGGTCGGTATCCGAATGCCGGCGCACCGGAACGTGTCAATGAAAATGAGACACCATTGTGTGTAAATTAAACTCACTCAGCTACAGTTGCAGGGAATAGCATGTTGGGTAGGTTAATCAAGGTCAAGCCCTTCGGGTAACTCCGCTACGCTTC
>Ga0209164_1000743_pt1 | contig 59169 bp, 53 predicted proteins | sample MTBNYHSulfiMetaG_FD_187458 | JGI IMG/M metagenome (GOLD analysis project Ga0209164, IMG submission 187458) | Enrichment culture microbial communities from rom New York Harbor, USA that are MTBE-degrading - MTBE-NYH (New York Harbor Sulfidogenic)... | ecosystem: Environmental > Aquatic > Marine >... | reverse complement strand
AAGATCGATGCCATCCTGCGCTGCCGGCCGGACCTCATCGTGATCGCGGGGGGCACGGATGACGGCGCCACCAAGACCCCGCTCAAGCTGATCGATTCTCTGGGGATGGCGCTGCAACTCTTGCCTCCCCACCATAATCTCCAGGTGCTGTTTGCCGGCAATCAGAAGATCGCCACCGAAGTCACCCAGGCGCTGGAAATAATGGCTGCCGTTCACCGCACTGCCAATCTGGTGCCGCGGGTTGGGGTGGTGCAGATTGACCCGGCGGTTCGCAAACTCAGCGACATCGTGCGGCAGGCGGCTTTCCTCGTCATGCCTGGCTTGAAGGAGCTGGATGCGTGGTCGGGAGATCGCTTGCAGCCCACCGCCAGGGCTTTTGGGCGGGTGATCCGCTTCCTGAGCAGGGTGTACGATGACCCCGGGAAGGGCATCCTGGGGATTGATGTGGGCGCCTCCAACACCGCCGTGGCGACGGCCTTCGACGAAGACCTGCGCTTGAAGGTCACCCCTGGTCTGGGGATGGGCGAAGGCCTGGCCGGATTGCTCCGAACGGTCGATTTGAGGCAAATCACCCGCTGGGTAGCCGAGGAAGTCTCGGAAGATTACGTGCGCGATTACATCCACAACAAGATCATCTTCCCGGCCAGTTTGCCGGTCACCCCGCTAGACCTGGCTGTGGAGCAAGCCCTGGCGCGCGAGGTGATGCGTTTGGCGCTGTGGCAGGCAGCAAGAGATTTCCCCGCCGACATCGCCCGCCCGGCCCACGCGCACACGCAACCGTGGTTCGAGCCGTTGCTGGTGAGCGGGGCGACCCTGGCGGGCGCCCCAACGCTGGCCCAGAGCCTGATGATGGTACTGGATGGCCTGGAGCCCGCCGGAATCACGCGGGTCATCCTGGATAAGAACTCGCTCACCGCCGCGCTGGGGGCAGTGGCGGCCTTGAACCCCATGCTGCCGGTGCAGGTGCTCGAATCGAACACCTTCATCCACCTGGGCTACGTGATCGCACCGGTGGGCAGCGCCAGGCCGGGTTCCCCCCTCCTGCGCTTGAAGGTGGTGCACCAGGATGGGCGCGAGCGCAGCTACTCGGTCGACGAGGGCAGCCTGCAGGCGATCCCGCTGGGCCACAACCAGACGGCGCGCGTGCACGTGCAGCCGCTGCAAGGCACCGACGTCGGTCTCGGCGGCCCCGGCAAGGGCGGCTGGTTGCGGGTGATTGGCGGCGCTTTTGGCCTGGTGGTGGATGCTCGTGGCCGCCCGTTGCGCCTCCCAAGTGATGACGAACAGCGGCGAGATACGCTCAAGAAATGGTATTGGAGCCTCACACATTAGCCGGATTTATGGCACGTCTCTTGCAACTTAATGGCAGAGGTCTAGGATGTTAACCACGACCACACACATCAGTAGGATGGCGTTGATCCGCCGCAGGCGCACCCTCCCGGTGGACGGGATCGTGCTGGTGCGCGCCGGGCAGAAAGTGGCGCCTACTGATGTGATCGCCCAGGCGGAATTGAACCGCCAACACCTGGCGCTAGACATCGCTACCGGCCTAGGCGTGCCCCCTGAGAAGGCCGCCCGCCACATACAGCGCAAGGTTGGGGACGAGGTCAGTGAGGGGGCGATCATCGCCAGCCGGGGCGGGATGGCGACGCGCGTGGTGCGCGCCCCACACCAGGGACGGGTGGTCTCGATCCGCAACGGGAAGGTCTTGCTGGAAGTCAGCAACCAGCCTTATTTGCTCAAAGCCGGATTGCCCGGCAAGGTGGTGGAGACCATCCCCGACCGCGGGGCGGTGATCGGGGCGAGTGGCGCCTGGGTGCAGGGTGTGTGGGGCAATGGGAGGGTAAACTACGGTGTGCTGCATGTGCTGGCGGAGGAAGCTGGTCACGAATTCCAGGCGTACGAATTGGATATGAGCTTGCGAGGAATGGTGATGCTGGCCGGGCACTGCGGTGACCCCGAGGTGCTGGAAAAGGCTGCCGAAGTGCAGGTTCGCGGCCTGATCCTGGGCAGCATGGACTCCAAGCTGATTCCCGTGGCCAAGGGGATGCCCTACCCGGTCGTGGTTGTGGAAGGCTTTGGCCAGATGTCGCTGAGTGCCAGAGCGCACATGATCCTCAAGGACAACCAGGCCCGCGAGGTGGCGGTCAACGCCGAGAAGTGGGATCGCTTCGCCGGGCACAGGCCCGAGGTGATCGTTCCCCTGCCCGCCACGGACAGCATCTCCGAGCCGCGCGAGGCCGCGCAATTGGCTCCCCGCCAACGGGTGCGGGTGGTGTGCGCACCTCACGGCGGCGAAACGGGCGTAATCATCGAATTGATGCCAGAATTAGTGAGCTTCTCCAGCGGCCTTCGAGCCCGAGCTGCAGACATCCGCCTGGATGGAGGCGGCAGCGCGCTCATCCCGCTGGCAAACCTCGAAGTGGTAGATTGAGAAGGAGAGACTTATGTTAGACGACTTTGAAACCGGAGTGCCCGAAGAAACCCCTCCAGAGGAGGAAAAGGGCAACAATCGCGCTTTCCTGCTGATCGCAGGCGGGCTAGGGGGGCTGATGCTGGTCACGCTGATCTTCATGGCGGTGTACCTGCTGGTGATCCGGCCGCAGCAGATGGCGGCGGACCAGGCGGCGGTGGCCACGGCCAACGCCCAGAACACGGCCGTTGCGCAGGCGCTGGCCGAAACGTCTGAGGCGCATGCCATGGCGTTCACGCCGGACAATACCTCAACCCCCACAGCCACCTTGACCTTGCAGCCGACTGCTACCCAATCGCAGCCGACCGCTACGGCTACTCAAGAGGTGACGGTCGACCCACGCACGGCAACCGTGCAGGCGCTGCTCACCCAGGCTGCGGTGGCGCAAACCCAGGCGGCCGGGTCGATCCTCACGGTGACCCCGACGCCGACCGCCCTGCCGGACACCGGCTTTGCCGATGACATCGGCGCACCGGGCCTGCTAGGGATGGCAGCGCTGTTGCTGGTGGCGATCTTCGTGTTCCGCCGATTGCGAGCAGCCAACGCCTAGTTTAGCGGGTTGCGGGAAGTGACTTCGGATCAGGACGAACTGGACCGGATGGACAGGGCGTCCTTCAGCTTCAAGGTGCACGCACCGCTTCGTGCGGTGGTTTCGATGCGCCCTGTGATGACATAAGTCTCCCTCTTTAGGCTGCTCGTCGAGGCCGTGAAGGCCCGGCAGCCTGTTGACGAATTTCAAAGTGACCTTGTGAAGACGACCTTCACAAGGTCATTCTTTTAAGAGCGCCTGCACCTCTTCCAGCACGGCCTGGGCGACGGCGGCTTTGCTCATCAGGGGCAGTTCACGATGCTGGCCGTCAGGGTATAGCAGGGTGACGCGGTTGGTGTCCACGCTGAAGCCGGCGTCCTCGGCGCTGATGTCGTTGGCGACGATCAGGTCGAGTGCCTTGACATCCAGCTTCTCCCTGGCGTTCTCCAGCAAATCCTGGCTCTCGGCGGCAAAGCCCACGGTGACCTTGGGGGTGCCGTGCTTGGCTTTGTGCTTGGCGACCTGTTGCAGGATATCGGGGGTGAAGGCCAGCTCGATCTTGGGAATCTGTTTGTCCTTCTTGAGCTTGTGCTCGGAGGCATGGGCGGGGCGAAAATCGGCCACCGCGGCGGCCATCAGCAGCGCATCGGCTTTAGCGACGGCTTCGAGCACGGCGGCTTCCATCTGCTCGGCGCTGGTCACGTCGACGCGCTGGGCGCCCACGGGCGCTTCCAGATTGGTGGGGGCGGCGATCAAGGTGACCTGAGCGCCCAGGTCGAGGGCTGCCTGGGCCAGGGCGAAGCCCTGCTTGCCGGAGGAGCGGTTGGCGATGAAGCGCACTGGATCAATGGCCTCGTGCGTCCCCCCGGCGGTGACGATCACCTGCCGTCCACTCAAGGGGCCGCCCTGCGCCAGCGCGTGGCGGATGTGGCCGAGCAGCTCGCCCGGCTCGACCATGCGCCCTTTGGCTTCCAGCCCGGAGGCCAGGTGTCCGCTGGCCGGGCCGACTATGAGCGCGCCGCGTTCCTCGAGAGTGGTGAGGTTGGTCTGGGTGGCGGGGTGGCTGTACATGCCGCCGTCCATGGCGGGGGCGATCAGCAGAGGGCTTTGGGAGGCCAGGGCGGTCAGGGTGAGCAGGTTGTCGGCTTGGCCGTGGGCCAGCTTGGCGATGGTGTTGGCGGTGGCAGGGGCGATGGCCAGCAGGTCGGCCTGGTGGGCCAGCCCGATGTGCAGCACGTGGCCTTCCGCGCCCCACAGGTCTTCCTCGGTGTAGGCGCGCCGCCCGGTGACCGATTGAAAAGTGAGCGGAGAGACGAACTCGAGCGCCGCGGCGGTGAGCACCACGTCGACCAGGGCGCCAGCCTGGGTTAGCTTGGAGGCCAGGTCGGCGGCCTTGTAGCAGGCGATGGAGCCGGTGACGCCGAGCAGGATATGTTTGTCTTGCAGTGGGTTCATAAGATTCGGGTCCCAGAATATGGTTGGCGAGCGGTAAACGCTCACAAATGGTCTATTGGTTCAGGCCCCAGACGATCTGCAGGCCCTTGAGGGTCAGCCAGGGGTCGATGATGTCGATGGCCTCGGTCTCCTGGGCGATGGTCTCGGAGAAGCCGCCAGTGGCGATGACCTTCATCTCGGGGCCAAGCTCATCACGGAAGCGCGCCACCATGCCCTCCACCAGGCTGACGTAGCCGAACAGCAGGCCGGACTGCATGGCGTGGGGGGTGTTGCGCCCGATGGCGGTGGGCGGGCGCTTGAGGTCGACGCGCGGCAGCTTGGCGGTGCGCTCGAAGAGGGCGTCGGCGGCGATGCCTATGCCGGGGGCGATCGCCCCGCCGAGATAATCGCCTTCGGCGGTGATGGCGTTGAAGGTGGTAGCGGTGCCGAAATCGACCACGCAAGCCGGGCCGCCGTACAGGCGCTGCACGGCGGCGGCATCCACGATGCGGTCGGCACCCACGGCGCGCGGCGGCTCGTAGCGAATGTTGACGCCGGTCTTCACACCGGCATCCACCACCAGCGGCGCACGCCCCAGGTAGCGCTGGCAGGCTTCCTCGAACTTGCTGGTGAGCGGCGGCACGACCGAGGCGATGCAAATACCGGTCAGGTCTTCCGGGGTTGTGTTAGCGTGGGCCAGCAGGCTGAGCAATTGTAGGCCGTATTCGTCCGGCATGCGCTCGTGGATGGTGGCCAGCCGCCAGCGAGGGCCCAAAACGTCGCCGTCGTAGAGGCCCAGGGTGATGTTGGTGTTGCCGATATCAATGGTGAGGAGCATAGTTTCGTCCTGTGTTTGTCTCGTGGGTCGCTCGATCAATCCAGCACAAGGTTGTCGATCAGCCGGGTCTTCCCGACGTAGACCGCCATCGAGAGCAGGGCGCCGTCGTCGCCGATCTCGTCCAGCTCCTGCAGGGTGGTGGGGTGAGCGCAGGAGATGTATTGCAGCCTGGCGAGCGGCTCGGCGGTGATAATAGTCTCCATTGTGCCACGCAGGGCCTTCCCGTCGCGCTGGCCCTCTTGATATTCTGCCTGGGCGGCGGTCAGGGCGCGGTAGAGCACGGTGGCGGCCTGGCGCTGCTCGGGATTCAGGTAGCTGTTACGGCTGGACATGGCCAGGCCGTCAGGCTCACGCACGGTGGGGCAGACCACGATCTCGATGGGGAAATTCAAGTCGACGGTCATCTGTCGGATGACGGCGGCCTGCTGGGCGTCTTTCTGGCCGAAGTAAGCCTTATCGGGGAGCACGCCGTTGAACAGCTTGGCGACCACGGTGGCGACGCCGCGAAAATGGCCGGGGCGCTGGGCGCCCTCTAGTGGCTGGGTGAGGCCCTCGACCTCCACCCAGGTCTGGAAATCGGGCGGATACATGACCTCTGGCGTGGGGGTCCAGACCAAATCGGCGCCCGCCGCCTCCAACAGGCTGAGGTCGCGGGGCAGGTCACGGGGATAGGCCTCCAGATCTTCGCTGGGGCCGAACTGGGTGGGGTTGACGAAGATGCTGGCGGCCACGCTGGCGCACTCGGCGCGGGCGCGCTTCACCAGCGAGATGTGCCCGTCGTGCAGGTAGCCCATAGTGGGGACGAAACCCAGCGGGGAGGGCAGTTCGGCGCGGGCCGTGCGCAGTTCTGGCAGGGTGGTGACGGTTTTCATGGTGATGGCCTCATTCGACTGGGTTGGCGACGCGGGCTTTGACCAGTTGCCAAAGCGCCCGGTTGGCGGGGGTGGGCACGCCGAGCTCCTCCCCGGCCTCGACGACCGCGCCGCAGATGGCGTCGATCTCGGTGGGGGCGCTGCGCTTGATGTCCTGCAGCATGGAGGAGGTGTTGGTGGCAGTGCGTTCGGCGACCCCTTCGGCGGCGGCCACAGGGTCGGGGTAGGTCAGCTTGATATTTTTAGTCTCCGCCACGGCGGCTACCTCACGCGCCAGGTCGGCGGACAGCTGGCGAGCGGTGGGACGGACGAGCAATTCGCCGTTAGGCACGTCCAGCAGGGCGGTGACGGGGTTGATGGCGGCGTTGATGACCAGCTTACTCCATATCAGGGAGTCCACGTCCTCAAGCACCTCGACCTCGAAGCCAGCCCCTTGCAGCAACTCGGCCAGCGGTTGCAGGCGGGAGTGCTTCCCCAGCGAGACCACGCCCTCACCGCCAGGCCGCACTCGCCCGGAGCTAAGCAGGGTGGCACCGGTAGTGGTGACGCCCAGGGCGACGCGCGCCTCTCCCAGGGCCTCAGCTAGCACAGCGCGGTTGCCCAGGCCGTTCTGCAAGGTCAGGGCCAGGCCGTCAGGGTCGAGGCATTCGGCCAGTTGCCGGGCGGCGCGCGCTGTCTGCCAGGATTTGACCAATACAAGGGCATACTTGGTGGCGCAGACGCTGGGGTCGTTGGTGGCGGTCACTGGGTAAGATTGCTGGCTGCCGTCGGCCTTCACCAGGGTGACGCCCCAGCGGCGCAAGGCCGCCAGGCCTTCCGGCCAGGTGCCCAGCATGGTGACGGCGGCACCTTTGGCGGCCAGGCGGGCGGCGAAGAGCGAGGCCAGCGCCCCAGTGCCCACGATCAGGATCGAATTGGCCACGCTAAGCCTCGCCAAGCTCCTCGAGCAGCGCGTCCCACTCGTCTTGCTTCATGAACACGCTGTGCTCATCGGTGGGGAAAGCCTTGGCCTCGACCTCGCTGCGGTAGGCAGTCAGGGCCTCGGCCATCACGCCGTGCAGGTTGGCGTACTGCTTGACGAATTTGGGGGTGAAGCGGTCGAAAAGCCCCACCAGGTCGTGGATAACCAGCACCTGGCCGTCGCAGCCCACACCGGCGCCGATGCCGATGGTGGGGATGTCGAGCTTCTGCGAGACCAGTTCGGCCAACTGGGCGGGCACCGATTCGAGCACTATGCTGAAGCAGCCGGCCTCTTGCAGGATGAGGGCGTCCTCGAGCAGGCGCTTGGCGGCCGAGGCGGTCTTGCCCTGGGCGCGGTAGCCACCTAACTGGTGCACGCTCTGGGGGGTGAGGCCGAGGTGGCCCATGACCGGGATGCCAGCGCCCACGATGGCGCGCACCGCTTCGGCACGCTCACGACCACCCTCCAGCTTGACGGCGTCCATCCCGGCCTCCTGCAAGAAGCGCCCAGCATTGCGTAGGGCCTCCTCGGCGGAGGTCTGGAAGGACATGAAGGGCATGTCGCCGATCATCAGGGCGTACTGGGCGCCTCGGGACACCGCCCGGCAGTGGTGGAGCATGTCCTGCATGGTGACTGGCAGGGTGTTTTGATAGCCGAGCACGACCATGCCGAGCGAATCGCCCACCAGGATGGCATCCATCCCGGCCTTATCGACCGCCAGGGCGGTGGGGTAATCGTAGGCGGTGAGTACGGTGATAGGCTCGCCGCGCTGCTTCTTCAGCCGGAAAGTGCGCGTGGTGACCTTATTACGGGACGGTGAATCGCCGTTATCGGGGGAAGATGCGGACACGGTACCCTCCTTTGGCAGGTAGAATCCGTCTTAATCAAACCGTCCGCCGTGTGCGTGCGAGGCGGACAGGATACGGGCGCCAGGAACTGGGTTCCGGGCGCAGGGCTTGGTATGCTGCCGTCTCGGTCGGTTAAGATCCAAGCGACAGCGTTATTATGCCGTATTTCCGGGGAAAAGGCAAGAACGGGTGGGGATAGGCAAAAGCGCGGCTTTCGGGTATCCTTTCAGCGGATCGGGAAAACCCATGACCGAGATCATTCTAGAGATTGTCTTCATCCTTGTGCTGGTGCTGATCAACGGCTTGCTGGCGCTGGCCGAGATCGCTGTGGTGACGGCGCGCAAATTACGCTTGCAGCAGAGCGCCGAGAAGGGCGATAAACGCGCCGAGGCGGCGCTGGAATTGGCCAACGCCCCCAGCCGCTTCCTCTCCACGGTGCAGATCGGCATCACCCTGGTGGGCATCGTGGCCGGGACGGTGGGCGGGGCGACCATCTCGGAGCAGATCGCCGTTCAATTGCAGGGCGTGCCTCTCCTGGCACCCTACAGCGAGGCCTTGGGCATTGCCATTGTGGTGGTGGGCATCACTTACCTGTCGCTGGTGTTCGGGGAGCTGGTCCCCAAGCGTATCGCCATGGGCAACCCGGAGCGAACGGCGGCCTGGGTGGCGCGCCCAATGCGCTTGCTGGCGCGCCTCACCGCGCCTTTCGTGCGTGTGCTGAGCTTTTCGACCGACGCGGTGCTGCGGATTTTCGGTGTGCGCTCGCGGGCGCGGCCGGTGGTCACCGAGGACGATGTGCGTGTGATGATCGCCCAAGGGGCGCGCAGCGGGGTGTTCGAGCCGGAGGAGGCCCAGATGGTGCAGAAGATCTTCCGTCTGGCGGACCGCAAGGTGAACGCCCTGGTCACGCCGCACACCGAGATCGCTTGGCTGGATGTCAACGAGTCGCCCAAAGAATTGCGGCGCAAGATCGAGAGCAGCGCGTACTCCTACTATCCAGTGGGGGAGGATAGTCTGGATAATCTATTGGGCGTGGTGCATTCGCGCGATTTGCTGGCCCAGAGCCTGGCGGGAGAGGCGATAGACCTGCGGGCGGCGCTGCAACCGGCGCTGACCATTCCGGAGGCCATGCCGGCTCTGGATGTGCTGGAGCAGTTCAAGACGCGGCGGGCGCAAGTGGCTCTGGTGTTCGACGAATTTGGCAGCATCGCCGGGCTGGTGACAGTGACCGATATCCTCGAAGCCATCGTCGGCGACCTGCCCGATGCTGATGAGCTGGTCGAGCCGGAGGCCGTGCAGCGCGCTGATGGCTCCTGGCTGCTGGATGGCATGCTGCCCATCGACGAGTTCATGGAGCTATTCGCCATCAAGGCCTGGCCGGATGAAGGTGAAAAGTATTACCAGACGCTGGGCGGCTTCGTGATGACCTTCTTGGGCCGTGTTCCCAAGACCGGCGAGCAGTTCGTCTGGCAGGAATTACGCTTCGAAGTGGTCGATATGGACGGGCAGCGGGTGGATAAGGTGCTGGTAGCTCCGATTGCCGGAAATTAACCGTAGACTTTGGAGGTGGATGATGAATGCCGGGGAGAAACGGGACCTGGCGGAGGCTCACCTGACCTTCGCCAAGCAATTGAATGGCGAAACCTGGGATTTGCTGGAGAAGGCCGAGCGCACGGTGGAGCAGGATGCTCGCCTGCTTCACGCTGCGCACGCCTCCTGCTACCACTGGTTGCAGGTCGGCACGGGACTGCACCAGCAGCGCGGCGAGTGGCTGATCGCGCGGGTGTGTGTCGTGCTGGGCTATCCTGAAGCGGCTCTGCGGCACGCCGGGCGTTGTCTGGAATTGACCGAGCAGCACGTCGATCTGATGGAGGATTTCGACCTGGCCTTTGCCTACGAAGGGATGGCACGGGCCAGCGCCCTGGCCGGGAACGGCGAACGAGCCGATGAGTTCCTGCGGCTGGCCGAGGCGGCAGGTGAGGAAATCGCCGATGAGGAGGATAAGGACATCTTTTTCAAGGATTTCAACGGCGGCGAGTGGTATGGGGTGAAGTAGTTCATCGCCCAAAAGCAAACACGCGCTTTGTGCTCGAGGCGTTATCCTTTATAATAACAATAAATAAGACGAAACAATTGCGAAGCCATAGGAGCGAGCGGTAGGAGGCAAGTATGAGGAAGTTCTTCAGTTTTCTAAGCGGTGTGGTGATGGGTGCGCTGGTCGGGGCGACCCTGGCGATTTTGCTGGCCCCCTTCTCTGGCGAGGAGATGCGCGCCCAGCTTCAGGAACGCCTGTCTGGTTTCCGGGACGAGTTATCTGAAGCCGCGCAGACCCGCCGGATTGAGCTGGAAAGCAAGCTGGCTGCCTTGCGCCAGCCGGGTTCCATCCCCGCTGAGAAGAAACCCCAATAGACGCAGGAACTCCCTGAATCGCGAAGCTGCCCGGTATATCGTGCCGGGCAGCTTTTTTGTTGCGGCTTGCTATGTCTAGGGGGTGAAACTGAAGCGGTAGGCGGTTTGCTGGCGGGTGAAGCGGGTGGTCCCCATCACCACCAGTACGACATCATCGATATCGCTTTCGAAATCCAGGGGGATATCGAGGCTGTTATCCGGGAGCAGATCGAGGTACTCGATGGTGATCTGGTCGCTGAAGGAGATTAGCGCCAGGCGGAAGTTCTGGGGCAGGTGGGTGGCGGTGCGCACGAATCCGGCCGCCTCCCAGCCACCGGAATCGGCCTCGAAATCGGTGAAATAGCCGACCTCGGGGATGGCGACGTCATCCAGCAGGAAGCCCTCGCCGTTGACGGCGGCATCGGTGATGTACTCGAAGCGCAGGTAGACCTCCTGCCCTGCGAAGCGCGTCAGGTCGACGGTCTCCTGTATCCACACCGGCCCACCCCCGGAGAGGTCGTTGTAACCCCAGCCGTAGCTGTTGCCGGAGGGGTCTTCGGGGGTGCCGGAGGGAGTGGTGAGGATCTCCCAGGTCTCGCCATCCAGGGAGGCCTCCAGGTAGACGTAGTCGTAATCGGTCTCGATGTCGTACCAGGTCCAATAGCTCAAGGTGAGCGCCCCGCTGTGGTCGCTGAAATCGAAGTGCTGGGTGAGGGTCATGTCGGATTCGTCGCCCTTGTTGGACCAGAAGGCATAATCGCCGGAATGTGGCTCGGCGGGGATCAGGTCGACGGTGGTGGACCCTTCAAAGTGCAGGGTGGGCTGACCGGAGCAGGCGATCTTGATGTAATCGACGCCGTACTGGTGCACGCTACGGGTCTCCAGGCTGGTATCGCAATCGTAGATAGACTCGGTGGTGTAAGTGCTGGGGGCGTCGGGATAATTGCTGTAGCCGAAGCGCCCGTCCGACAGGCTCCGGTCCTGGAGGAAGTTGGCGATGGTCCAATCGAGGATCAGGTCATCGGCGGTGATGGGCTGGCCGGTGAGCGGGTCTGTGACCGCCAGGCTTGCGAAGACGTCGTCGATGCTGGTCAGCCCGTTCTCGGGGTGGGCGACGACCGCCTGGGTGACCTCGTCGCCGAGGCGGTCGAGCAGGTAGGTGGTGAAGAGGAAGGAGGCGCCATAATGGGCGGTATTGCCGTCGGGAATATTTTCCCAATCGTTCAACTGTAGGTCGGGATTCAGGGTGTAAACGTAATCGAAGCCACCCGGGTCGAAGCCGTTCAAAAGGATGGCTAGCTCGGACATACCCTCGTTGAGCCAGGAGGTTTCGTTGCGATCCTGATACCAGTGGATCATGTGCTGGAACTCGTGGGCCAGCACGGCGTAGGCGTAGGGTTCATCCAGGCTAACGTTATCGGCGTTGAAGGCGAAGGTCTCGTGCCCGTTGGAGTACTGGCTGGCGAGGGGATGCACCGAGTCGTTGGAGATGAAGAACCCGGCGACGTTGTAGCCAATATCACCGACGTAAAAGATATAGATATGCGGGTCGCCGTCAATCCCAGGGCTCCACTCGCTGCCGAAGAAGGCCCGGTCGGTGGGGTAGATGTGTTCCTCGAAGGTGTCGGCCAGCTCGCGCAGGGCATCCTCGTCGTAGCTCACCTCGTCCTGGATCCAGAAATAGGCATGCTCGGTGACGTAGCGCAGGGTGGCGGAGAAGCGGAAGAAAGTGTTTTCGTCGCTGTTGAGCATCCAGAAATCGTCTTGAGCGCCGACTTGATAGGGGGCGGCGGGCGGCTCGAGGGTGCCGGGCACCTGCTGCACCCCGAGCAAGCGGCGGGCCAAGTCGACGGGATCGTTGATGGGGACGATGACGTCCTTCATGAGCTGGAGGGTTTCACCGGCCAGCGGGTCGGGGGTGGCTATGTCTTCGGTTGAGCCGGGAGTGGGCCGGACGATCTGAGGCGTGGGGGTGGATGTGCCGAACAGGTCGACGGTCAGCCCGTCGAAATCGGTCTCCGCGAGATATTGGCGCAGCAGAGCTGCTCCCCCGCCCACGGCGACCAGGCAGACGATGCAGACTATGCCTACGGCGATAATGACGCAGGTGATGACGAGGGGGCGGCGATCCGACACGTTTTTCCTCTACCGTTAATCATTACTTGTTTTCAATGCTGACTCGCGTCCCGAGAGTTTAGCATAAGTGAAGTGTCCTAGCAATATCCCCAGGCTGACCCACATGATCGGGAAGGTGAGCGAGTCTTGCGTGAAGTTACGCACACCGGCGGCCAGCCAGATATACAGCCCGGCCAGGCCACAGTACTTCAAATAGGGCTTGGCGCGGGCGAGCAGGTGGCGCACGGCGGCCAGCACGGTGAAGTAGAAGGCTAAGAAGGCCCAGAAGCCTAGCAACCCGGTCTCGGTTAGCAGGCGCACGTAAAGGCTCTTGGTGTTGGGGAAGAGCATGGATTGGGGGGACATTAGTTGGACGATCTCACTCTGGATGGTCAAAGCCCAATCTGGCATGTTCTCGAACATGTAGAAGCCGCTGGCGCCCAGCCCGACCCCGCTCCACGGATGGGCGGCGAAGGTCTTTATGCCGCTCCAGGCGTAGGCCAGGCGTGACCCGGCGAAGATATCACGCAGGTACTCGACCAGCCCGCCCTGGATGTCCGCCTGCCACAAGCTGGCGAAATAGCGCTGCTGGGAAAGGAAGAGAAAGGCCCCGGCGATGCTGGCCAGCAGCAGTGTGGCGATTGCCAGACGCCCTAGCCTGCCGGGGACGTTGCTTCGCCCTGGAGTTGGGCTGCCGCGGAAGGGGCTTAGGAACCAGGCGACTATCTGGGGCAGCCAGGCGCGGTTGGTCAGGAGTAAGACCAGGATGGTGACCAGGACGGCGGTCAGGATGCCGCTGCGCGAGTAGCTGAAGACCAGGATGCCCCCGGCAAGCAGGATCAGGAGGGGCTCCAGCCATTTGAAGCGGGTGAGGCGGTAGCCGCTCAGCAGGGCGGCGACAAGCCAGGGCAGGTACAGGATGACGATCTGGTCGGCGAGCCAGGAAGGTTCGTAGGCCAGGCCGGGAATGCGGCCGTGCGCCAACCCGCGGATGGAAAAGGTGCCTTGCACCTGATTGATGAAATCCTCGCTCAGCAATGGGGTGTGCACGGCGATGATTTGCAGGGTCCCCCACAGGATAGTGACGTACAGGCCTACGTAAAGCCAATGGAGGGAATGTTTCAGGTCTTCCTCGGAGCGGCTCATCCAGCTTGCCGCCAGGAAAAAGGTCAAACCCACGCCCAGCGAGACCCAGGCGCGCAAGGCGCGCTCCCAATAGGCGTGGCCGCGCATCTCCAGCGGAGCATACAGGGCGCCGATCAGGGTGGCGGCCAGGGCGATGAGCAGGAAAACGGTCAGCGGCGTGATGTCCTGGGGGAAGAGGGCGCGGCGCTTTTTCCAAGCCAGGAACAGGATCAAGGGCACCAGCAGTGATAGGGGGAGGAGCGCCATTGGGCGCACCAGGGTGGTGCCGTAAAAGGAGGGCAGGTAGCGGAAAGTGGTGACCGGCAGGGAGGCCAGCAGCAATCCCCACAGCAATTTTGCTAACTTACCTAATTGCGGGAGGCGGAACAGTTTAGCCACCGTCTGGCTTACCTCGCTCTTGTGGAGGGATGAAGACGCTCAGGGCAGCCAGGAGCAGCGCCCCGGCCCCTGAGCCTACCAGCAGATACATGCCCAGCTCAACGCTGCGAGTCGCTGGCGGCTGGGCTTCCTCGGTCAGGGTTAGCTGCACGTAGGGGGAGATGCCGGGCGTGTGCTCGGCCCAATAGGCGATTTCCTCGGTCAGCTCGGCCAGCTTGGCGGGATCGGGCTCGTCGCTGGCTTGCAGTTCGGCGCTCAAGGCAGCGCGGGCGGCCTCCAGTTCGGGCGAGGAGGCGATAGCTTGATAGCTGTACTCGATGAAGGCGTAGGCCCAGGCGTTGGCCAATCCGGCGGCCGTCTGGGGGTCGTCGTCCTGGGCCCAGAAATGCCAGCCGCCCTCGCTGGGCTGGCTGAGGGTAAGCTTGCCGGCGCGCAGTTCGGCGAGGGTGAGGTCGGGGAACTGCTCGGCGATCTGCCCCAGCACCTCGTCTGACCAGGTGATCTCTTCCAATTTGCGGGTCTCGCGCTCCAGGAAGTAGAACAGCCGCCGGTCGGGCACCGCTTCCCAGGCGGCTTCGAGGTTGTTATCGACCAGCACGGTGGCCTGGGCGCGGTAGGGGGGCGGGAACAATCCATAGATGCCCCCGGCGAGCAGCGCGCCCAGCAGCGCGCCGATCAACCACAGCCTCCAGGCCGCTAGCAGGCGGGTGAAGGGGTCTTCGGGGCCGGGTTGCAGCAGCCACTTGAATATGCCTTTCGCGTTGCCCATCTCACTCCTTTTCTGCTGAATGCACGAGCCGCCGCCGACGCCAGGTGACCAGGGGGGCGAGCAGGCGCCTCAGGTAATACTTGAGCACGATGGGGGCCAGTTTTCCGCCGCCATCGCGGTAGTGCACTCGCAGCATCTCGTCCCAGCAGTGGCGGTCTGCGGCGATGGTTTTGGAGGCGCTGTGCAGACGAAAATTGGCCCACACGCCAGGATGATACTGCAAGCGGCTGATCTTCGCCAGGCGCACCCACAAGTCGTAGTCCATGGCGAAGTAGAAGCTGGGGTCGAGCGGGCCGACATCTCGCCACAGATTGGCGCGGAAGAAGGCGGCTTGCTGAGGGATATGCACGTAGCCGCGCCGCAGCTTGCGGTAGTCGGTCTGGCGGGCGGGGAAGCGCCCGATGACCCGGCCTCGTTCGTCGATGTAGTTGGCGTCACCGTAGACCAGGCCGACCTCGGGCCGGTTTTGCAGCGCCCCCACCGCCTGGGCAACGGCCTCCGGCTGGTAGGTGTCGTCGGAGTTGAGCCAGGCCAGGATTTCGCCACCGGCGCGGGCGAAGCCCTTGTTGATGGCATCGGTCTGGCCGCGGTCGGGCTCGGAGACCCAATCGGCCAGCCTATCGTCGTAGCGCTGGATGATCTCCAGGCTGCCGTCCGACGAGCCGCCGTCAATGACGATGTATTCGATGTGGGGGTAGCTTTGCTCCAGGACGGAGCGCATGGCGGCTTCCAGGAAGGGCGCCTGATCGAAAGAAGGCGTGACGATGGAGACAAGCGGCTGGCGGTTCACTATTCCCAATCCTCATCGGTGTAAAACTGGCTGGCCACGTCCTGGGTGAGCTGGCGGATGCGGGCGATCTCCTCGGCGGTCAGGCGTTGCTGCCAGCTCTTGACGGCCGCACGGCTGTCGAGGCGCACCGAGTGGGTGGCGCGCAGTTCATCGGGGTTCTCGGGGCTGGTGGAGCGCAGGATGATCTGCTCTGCCCGCTCGCTGAAAGGCAGGCCGAGCTGGCCGTAGAGTTGCCGAAATTCCGAGACGGGATTGAGCGACAAATCCTCGTGGCGAACGATCTGGAAGGTGGGGTACAGGCGGCGGTATTCGCCCACCACGTAGTAAATGACGCGCCACAGCAGGCTGCTTTGCAGGATGATGTCATCTGGCGCTTGGGTGGCGGCTTCCATCTCCTGGCGGAAAGGCTCCAGCCAGTCGCGCATCAGTAGCGGCTGCTGCAAGATATCGCTGAAATCGAAGGGCCAATCCAGGCGCTTCAAGCTGTTCACGAAGGCAGCCGGGTGGCGCACGACGATCACGACCCGGCAGCCCAGTTGCTCGGCGAACCAGGGCGCCGAGAAGACGGCGAAGGGGTCTTTCAGCAGCGGCGGGCGCTTGGCCAGGCGGCCGCGGGCGAAGGCCGCCCAATCGCGGGCCATGCGCAACAGGTCTTTGGGGGAGCGCAGCGCCTTGAGTTCCTCCCAAGCGTGGTACTTGAGGGCGGCAGTCTCCTTGAAGGCCGGCAGGTATGGGGCCTCGTTCTCTTCGCAGATGTAGGTGTACCAGCGCTCGACTGGGGTGCGGAACACCCCAGGGCGATGCCAGACGTTGAGCGGCTCGCTGACGTAAGTGTAGTTTGCGCCCTCCGCCAGCATCTTGCCCACCCAGGAGGTGCCAGAGCGGTGGATTCCGGTGACCAGGATGGGTCTGGCGCTGGTCGGCGAGCGGCGGCGCGAGGTCAGGCGGGCGGGCAGCCAGCCCAGGCCCAGCAGGCTGAAAAAGGCCAGCAGGATGCGCTGCCAGCGGCGTAGGGCAATGCGCGGTTGGGTTAGAAAGGCCTTGGTGTAAGCCTTGAGAGATTGTCTGGCCAGTCCACCTTCAAGGAGATAGCGGCCGTCCAGGGCGTGGGCGCTGGCGCGCGCCCGGCGGGGGTTCTCGGCGATGATGGCTTGCAGGTCGGGGGTGGCCTCGGCCCATTCCAGGATGCGGAAAATCTCCTCGCCGAAGTGAGCGGCTTGGGCGGCGTTCTTGGCCTGGGGGTGGTGGCGAGCCGCAGCCCATGGCTCCGGCACGTACTTCGGTTTGGCCAGGCGGGCGATCCTGATCCACAAGTGGTGATCGAGTAAATAGTGGTAGTTGGTATCCAGCATGCCGGTTTGCTCAAGCAGGGCGCGCCGCAGAAAGACGGTGGGCTGGCCGATGATGCTGAAGGACAGCAGGTCGGCCAGATCGTACTGCTGGTAGGTGATGGTGTTGAACACCTGGCCGCCGGCGTCCATGGATTGCAGGTCGGCGTAGACCAGGCCGACCTCGGGATTGGCATTCAGGGCGGCCACGGCCTTGTGGATCGTGCCGGGCAGGTAGATGTCGTCAGAGTTCAGCCAGGCGACGATCTCGCCCTGGGCGCGCCGGAAGCCCTTGTTGATGGCCTCCGCCTGGCCCTCATCCGGCTCGGAGACCCACCAATCCAGCCGGTCGGCATAGCGGCGGATGATCTCCACGCTGCCGTCCGTCGAGCCGCCATCGATGACGAAATACTCCAGGTTGGGATAATCCTGGGCGAGCACCGATTGGATGGTCTGCTCCAGGAAGGGCGCCTGGTTGTAAGATGGCGTGATGATAGAGACGAGCGGTAGGTCTTTGCTGGACATAATATGCGGCTTACATTGACCCTCGGGGTCAGTCGAGAGACTCTTCGAGGTCAAATATTATATACCCATCCCCCTCTTCAAAGATTGGGTAGTGGTCGTAGAGCATGGTGGCCAGACTGGGCTGGCGGTCTAGCTCGCCGAAATTGGTGACCAGGAAGTAGTCCATATCGGCGGTGCGGCTCTCGAATTGATCCATGAAAGCCTGCTCGGGCGTGCCGCGCTGGGCAGCAAGGCGCTGCTCGGCGGTGATCGGCCACAGGAATATGTGCCGCATGCCGTAATAGCGCAGGGTGTGGCCGTAATATGAAGTGAGCGCGATGATGGGGCTGTTGACCGGTAAGGCTTCGCCAACTTGTTCCCAATAGGCGGGCTCTTGACGATAATCGGTATTCTTTAGCTCCAGCCACGCCACGGAGAGCGGGTAGGCCACTGCCAAAAGCATGAGGGCGGCGAATAGCACTCGCCAGACCTTGCCTTGCTGACCGATGGCGGGGATGATGAGAGCGAAGACCGGAGCGACTGACAAGGCCACGATGGGCACCAGTTGCAGGTGGTAGTAATTGTGGGTGACGGTCTGGTGGGGCAACGACAGGCCGTAGACGGCGTAGCCGATCCACAGGCCGAGCAGCATCGCTCGGTTGGTTGGCTTTGAGAGCAGCACCCCGGCGATGCCGGCCAGCACGAAGGTCACCCCGAAGTGGTCGTCCAGCAAGATCAGCCAGCGGGCGTAGAAGGAGGGGTCACGCAGCATGGGCAGCAGGGCCAGGATCCAGTTGCTGAAGTAAGAAGATGAGCCTTCGCCGAGGCCGATCAGGTAGTAGATCACGGAGGGCAGCACCATGATGAGCGCCATGGCCCAGACCTGGGGATTCTTCAGGCCTTTGCGCAGCCCCAGCAGCTTGAGCACCATGGCGATCATCAAGCCGGCCAGCAGGAAAGCGGCCACGATCTTGACCAGGGCGGCGATGGCGGCGAAGACGCCGGTGAGGATGGCCCATTTCCACGTCCGGGTTTCGCTCCAGCGGTAGGCGGCGTAGAGCGTGAGGATCAGCCACATGACCATGAAAGGCTCAGGCTGAAAGGAACGGCTGGCGTAGACGGCGAAGGGCAGCAGCAGGTAATAGCCCAGGGCGAAGAGTGCCCCGGCAGGGGTGGTCATGCGGCGCGCCAGGGCGAAGAGCGCCACGCCCCCGATGGCCCAGAACAGAATGCTATAAAGGCGGGCGATCCACAGGTGTTCACCGCCAGCCAGCAAATAGGTGAAGGCCACGATATGCTCGACGATGGGGGGTTCGTAATCGGCGATGCCGTTGGCCAGCGAGGTGGCCACTTCGTAGGTTTCGGGATCGGGATCGGGCAGGTAGCGGTAATAGATGCCGCGCGCCAGCACGGCGTCGCGCAGTTGGCGGGTGGCGTGGAAATCCAGGGGTGGGTCGGTGAGGTCGTAGAGACGGATGCCCAGCCCGATCAGCAGCAACAGCGCCGCCAACAGCAGGACGAGGCGCGAGGGCATGCCCAGCAGGATGGCGCCGGTTTTCTCCTTGGCCTCGGCGTGATCGGGGGGCTTCTCATCCTGGCGCTTGGCCGCGAAGAGGCGGAGGATTGGGGCAAAGCTAGAAGAGCGAATCATAAGCAACCTTTGGGAAGACGGTCAGTTTACCATCAATAGTGGCATCCAGCACCTGGCGGCCAGCCTGTTCGTAAGCCTGGCGCGCCAGACGATAGGCGCGTTCGGAGGTCTCGAGGTCGGGCAATTGCCAGCGAAAGCCCTTGCCGAAGTAGGCGGCGTCGAAGTGGTCACGGTCGTCGCCCCGGGAGATCACGGTGGTGTTGGGCTCACCCTGGGAGACGAAGCTGTGGTCTACACCGATCAGGATGACCTGCTGGAAACCCATGTGAAAGGCCAGCTGCAAAGCGACGTAGGTCACGGTAGCGCCCTCCCACAGGCGGTGGCGAGCGTCACGGGCGAACTTGGGGCCGGTGTAGGTGGTGTGCAGGAAGATGGTGTCGTCGGTGGGCTGAATCAGGTGGCGGGAGCGCCAGGAGAGGAACTTGGGCATCGGCAGGGCACGGATATCTTCGGCGCATTGCTCGATCACCAGGCTGTTGATCGAGAGGTAATAAGGGGTGTGGAAGCCCCACTGGGGGAAGGCCAGGTAGACGCGGTTCATGCCGAAGCTGTACTCGCCCTTGAGGCAGCTTACATCAGTTTCTTGGAGGCTGGGGCCGTTGCCGATGATGAAGCAGCGCTGACCGTGGTGCACGTCCTTGAGGGCCGCCAATTGGCGCAGGCTAGCGCGCCGCCAGGGGTGGAAGGTGGCAGCCGGCCACAAAAGAGCGTGCTGCCAGGCCAGCCAGGCGCTCCGCCCGGCGCGCCACAGGGGAGATGGAATTAATCGCTTCAACCGTGATCTGGGAGAACTCATTCGGTGCTCAAGCGGGTGGTGGCGCCCCCATCCACGATCATGGGCTGGCCGGTCATGAAGGAGGATTGCTGGTTATCGGCCAGGAAGTAGATGGCGCGGGCGATCTCCTCGACGGTGCCGACGCGCCCGATGACGGTCTTGCGGGCTAGATCGTCGAGGCGCTCGTCGACCGTGCCGCCCTGGACGTGGTCGCGGCTCAGGCCGGCGCGCAGCATGCCGGTATCCACCGCGCCGGGCAGGATGGCGTTGGCGCGCACGCCGTCGGGGGCGAACTCAATGGCCATGGCGCGCGTGAGCGCCAGCAGCGCACCCTTGCTGGCGGCGTAGGCGGCGATGTTGGCGGAGGTGGCCACGGCGTGCACGGAGGAGACGTTGACGATGGCTCCTTGAGCAGCCTTGAGCAGCGGATAGGCTTGCTTGACCATCAGGAAGGGCGCCCTCAGGTTGATGCCCATCAGGGTATCCCACTCTTCGGCGCTGGTCTCGACCAGCGGCTTGGCGTACTGGATGGCGGCGTTGTTGACCAGGGCGTGCAGTTTATCTGTATAGTCGTTCACCTGGGCGAAGACTGCTTCGAATTCATCCTGGTTGGTGATGTCAAGTTGGAGGAAGAGGCCTGGCTGGGGGAAGTCGCCGTCGAATCCGGCGTGGTCGATACCGATCACCCGCCAGCTCTGTTGGGCGAAATGCATCACTGTGGCGCAGCCGATGCCGCCGGCGGCGCCGGTGATCAGGACGGTGCGGGTCGCTTGGGGCTTGCTTTGCTCAGGCATCATTCTCCCTCGAATTCACTGGGGTCGATCTCGTCGGCGGGCAGGCCTAGCTCTTCGAACAAATTGCGGATGGTGTTCCACTGCACGTGCTCCCAGGCCGCCGGGCTGGCGTTGGCGTTGTGGGGGGCCAGCAGCACGTTATCCATCTCCCGCAAGGGGCTGTTGGCGGGCAGGGGCTCGTCCTCGAACACGTCCAGACCGGCCCCGGCGAGCTTGCCAGCTTGCAGGGCCTCGACCAGGGCAGGCTCGTCGACCACCGGGCCGCGGGCGGTGTTGATGAGCACCGCGTCAGGCTTGACCAACTCGAGCCGCTCCCGGTTGATAAGATGGCGGCTGGTGGGGTTGAGGTCGCAGTTCAAGCTGATGAAGTCGGCGCGTTGCAGTAAATCCTCTAGTGGGACCATCTCGACGCCCACGCGTTTGACGAAATCGGGGTCGATCTCGACGATGTCATTGCCCAGCAGGCGCATGCCGAAGGCCTGGGCGCGTTGCAGAACCGCCTTGCCGATGTTGCCTACGCCGATCACCCCTAGCGTGCACTCGCTGAGCGCCCGACTGACGACCTTTTCCCAATGGCCGGCTTTCATGACCTTATCAAGCGCACAGATGTAGCGAGCGAATACCAGTATGTAGCCCATAACGCTATCCGCCACCGCCTGGGTGAAGGCGTTTGGGGTGTTGCGCACTTGCACGCCGAGGCGGGCGGCGGCCTGGCTGTCGATCGAATCGATGCCGGTGCCCCATTTGGCGATCACCTTGAGGCGCGGCAAGCAGGCCTCGATCACACGGGCGGTGAAGCGGTCGTCGCCGCAAATGGCGCCGTCGAACTCCCCGGCGTGGGCCAGGATATCGTCCTCCTCCAGGCGCTCGTTGACCTCGGGAACCAGCAGGTCGAGGTCATAGCGCTTGAAGACCGGGCGAAAGCGGTCTAGGTAGAGCAGCATGTAGGGGGCCGATATCAAAACGGTGTATTTAGCCATGATTTCGTCTTCCACTAGGGCCCATTTTACCCCTTACCGGGCCTATCCTTCCAGACCTACCCGGCCCGGCGCTGCATCAGGAACTCCACGACCTCAAAATCGAGCTCCTCATCGATATCCCAGGCCTCATCGGCGGGAATCTCGAACATCAGCGGTGTGGCGCTGATGCGGTGTCCGTGCTGCTCGAGGGTCTGGCGCGAGAATAGATAGATGCAGGAGTTCTCCTCATAGACCGGGGGCAAATCCTGGGTGCGCAGCAGCTCGCCAGGATCGTGATTGATGGCCTGGCCGTGCTGGTCGTAGAGGCGGGTTTGCAGGCGGGTGACCGAGAAGAGCGAGTCGTGGTCGGCGCGCTCCTTGAGATAGGCATGGATGGCACGCGAGATGGTTTCGGGGCGCAGCAGGGGGTTGGTGCTGTGGGTTTGCAGGTAGAGATCGGCGCTCACCTGCTCGGTGTCGTGCAGCAGAACGTCGTTCATCGGCACGGTGTCGGCGCGCAGTTGCGGAGGGCGATCCAGCACGGTGACGTGGGGGAAAGCCTCCCTCAGGCCATCCTTGATGACCTCGCTATCGGTATCGACGACGATCTCGGCAATCTCCGGGCAACGCGACAGGCTGGCGATGATGTGGTGATAGAGCGGGACGCCTGCCAGGGGGCGGTAATTCTTGCCGGGGACGCGCTCGGAGTGGTGGCGCATGGGCACCAGGGCGACGATGCGGGGGGTGGTTTGCTCGTTCATTGGGCGCTCCTCACTTTGCCTCGCCGTAGTCGATAGGCTTGATGGGGCGCGGGGCGGGGCCTCGGGAATCCAGGATGCCGGGGGGATAATAGAAAGCCCGGTGGAGCTGGGGGTCGATCTTGCCAGAATAGCGGTAGCCCTGATGAGTGCCCCAATACTGCATGAAGCGAAACCACAGGATGCTGGCGAAGTTCTTCAGCAGGACGCGCTGGCGGTAGGCCTGTCGCAGGTCGGAGAGGATGCTACGGGTCGTCAGGCTGAGGAAATGGCGCAGGTTGAAGCGGCTTTTGGGCAGGATCTGCCGCAGGGCGATGCCCTCGCGGCGATGGCGATTGTAGACCTGGCGAGGGCGCTCGTCGTGGAGATGAATGACCTCAGCTTCGGCGACGTATGCCACACGGTGACCGCTCTCCACCGCCCAACTGCACCAGGCCAGGTCTTCCAGGCCGGTGAGGTTCTCGTTGTAGGGATGCTGGAGCCAGAGCTGGCGGCGGATGGCGGCGTTGGCGTTGTGGCAGTAGGGGTGGTCTTGCTGATAGGGGGCGGCATCGGGGAAGTATTTGCGGAAGAACTGGTGCTCGGAGAACTGGTTGCTCTCCCCGCCGCGCTGCTTGCCATAGCTGGCGGCCACCATTTCATCATCAAAGGGAGCCAGCAACTGCTCGAGCCAGTCGGGGTAGACCGGGTAGCAGTGGGCGCTGATTATGACGATGAACTCCCCGCTGGCGGCGGCGATGCCGCGATTGAGCGAGCGGCCGAAGGTGAATTCCTCCGGGCTGATAGTCACGATCCGGGCGGCGTATTGGGCGGCGATGTCACGCGTGGCGTCGGTGGAGCCCGAATCCACCAGAATGACCTCGTGATCCTGCAAGGTCTGGCTGGAGATGCCGGAGAGCAGGCGGCCGATGTGGGCCTGCTCGTTATAGGCACGAATGACGATCGAGCATTTGGGGGTCACGGTGTAGCTTCCCTACCAGTCCAGGTCTTTCTCGTAGCCCAGGGCGATCAACAACTCGCCGGCGACCTGCTTGAAAAGCTCTTTGTGCTGGGGCGTGAAATGCTCCCGCCAGCCGCCCACTTTGCCGCTGCGGAAGGTGGGCGAGCGCTGGGGGTCGATGGCGGCGGCCAAGGTCTGGATGGCCTGCGCCCAGTCGCCATCATAATGAAAGCCGCGGGCGAGGGCGTGATCGAATACCTGGCCGAGGGCGGCACCCTGGTCTTGGATGAACTGCTCAAAGCGCAAGGTGAGCACCTCGGGCCGCTGTAGCCAGCCAACGTAGGGCGCGAAGCGGGCGTTGATATCCGGAAAGGAGATGTCTAGCTCAGGCCGCCCGGTGATGCTGACCTGCAGGCGTTCGTCGAAATTGGCCAGCACCTGGGTGTAATACTCGTGGTGCACGTGGTCGGTCTCCCTTTCGGTGACGAAGAACACGTGGGAGACGGCCACGTCGCGCGGGTCGCGCAGGATGAAATAAGGGGCCACTCCCTCGCGGCACAGGGCGGCGACGATCTCGGGGAGGGCGTGCAAGTGCCCGAAGCCAACGTCCCCGGGGCGCAGGCGGTCGATCTGGCGCAGGATCTCGGCGATGGGGCGCTGCACACCAGAAGTGCCCTCGAAGACGGTGATGGCGGGCAGCCCGCTGTCCACCACCGGCCCAAGCCGGGCGAAGCCGGCCAGCACCTGGGTGAGCAGGTGTGTGCCGCTCTTTGGGAAGGAGTTGCCGAACAGCACCGGGGCATCCAGGCGGCGGTATCTCAGCCACTGGCGCGCCCGGCGCAGATGCCACCGCAGCAAACGGAGCGGGGTTTTGAAGGCGTTCATGGGCATATCAGGACTTGTGCGGGTCGGTGGGGTGCGGTGCCGGACTGAGCCAGACCAGTTCCTTCTCTGCCAGTTGGGCGACGATCTCCCACACGGCCTGGAAGGGGACGTTCAACTCGGTGGCGATATCGGCCACGGTGCGCTCGCCATCGCAGCGCTCCATGATCTCGAACAGGCGGCGGTGGCCCTCGGGGTTGACGCGGTAGTCGATCCAGATGCCGTGGCCGGAGGCGAAGACCTCGCCCTTGAAATTATTGACCACGTAGGCGTTGCGCTCGAAGGCATGCAGCATCTCCAGCACGGCGTCGCGGGCAGCTTCCAGGCGCTCCTGCGAGACGATCTCGGGGGTGTCGGCGGAGGAGTGGTATTCGGGGTAAGGCACGAAGCGCGATTCGGGCGACTCGGGGTGCTCGACGCGTGAGAGCGAGAGCATGGGGATGCGCACGCCGGGGGAGTTAAACTGGCGCTCGTCGTTGTCGATGATGCTGCGGTAAGGGCCGACGTAGCCCTCCGGCCTCAGGCCGCGGAAGGCGGCGACCAGGGTCTTGTCAGTCTGGCTATCGGGCTGGAAGGAGCTTTGCAGGGCTAGGGGGGCGTCGTTGCCCAGCATTTCGAGGAACAGGCCACCGACCATGTGGGGGATAAGCTCTTCGTGATGGCTGAGATAGGCGACCGAGCCGATGGTCTCGGGGAGCAGGAGCAGGCGGTGGGTGTATTGTGGCTTGGGGCCCTCGAGCAGGGCGCGGGCGACGTCCAGGCCGACGACCACGCCGGTGAGGTCATCGTTGACCATGGCCGGGTGGCAGAGATGGGCGACCAGCACGAAGCACTCCTGGCGCTCGCCGGGAATGAGCACCTCGCCCACCTTGAGCATTCCCGGCTCGAAGCTGCTGCGGATGACCACGCGGTAGCTATCCTCGGTGAGCGAGTGTCTCAGCTCCTGGCTGGCACACAAGCCCCAATCGCGCTGGTAATATTTGAAGATGAAGGGGATGGCCTCCGACAGGCGCGGGTGGGTATGCAGGTGCTCGAACAATTCCTGGCGCGAGACCTCCCCCTCGAAAGGCAGCGAATAAGAGACCACGTGTAGGGGGTGATCGGCGTAATCGAGCAGGCGGCTGCCCTCCAGGGTCTCGAGATAGGCCTCGTGGCAAGTCCACTTCTCGGGCACCTTCCAGGTCCACACCGGGGTGCCGGTGGGGTACTCGTGGATGGTCATGGGCACTTCCTCGGCCAGGCGGTGGAGCGCCTTATCGAAATCGTCGGAGACGATCTCGCGTTTGAGGAACCAAAGCTCGTCGATCAAACCCATCATGTCGGTCATAGGACGCCTCTAAGCCTCCATCCTGGCCTGGGCTTCTTCCCGGTTGCCGATCAAGACCCAGGGATCGGCGGTCAGCAGCTCATCGGTGGCAACGACGAAGTCGGCCAGCGTGCACAGGGAGATCCAGCCATAGTTGAGAGCTTGGGTTTGCCACTGGCCTTTGGTCTGCAAAGCCTCCTGGATGGGCTGGAGGCGCAGTTGGGGATCGATATCCAGGTCGCGGGCGTACATGCGGTAGGTGCGCTGTTGCCACTCGTCGCCCAGGCGTATGTCGCCGGTGAAATCCTTCCAGTAACGATAGGGCACGGCGGCGCGCTGTTCGCTGTAATGCACCATCGAGGCGGCCTGAACCTCAGCGCCCAGCAAGAGCAGCTTGAAGCCCAATTGCAGCATGCGGTCGAAGGCCGAGCCGTCGTCGAAGGCTGAGGGGGTGTCGCGGCTTGTCAGGTCGTCGGCGTGGTGGCCGATCACGGCCAGGGATTGCAGCGGGTGGGTGGTGCGCTGCGCGCCGGGCAATTGGCGGATGTATTCGGAGAAAACGCCCATGCCCTCGGAAGGGGTGTTGGCGGGGTCGTAATCCTCACCGCGGGCGAAGGCGAAGTTGAAAGTGGGGACAGCCACGGTGCCTTCGGGGCCGAGCACCTCTTGCAATGCCTTGTGGTACATGGCCACGCCGCCCTCGGGTTGCCCGAGGAACTGCAAGGCGGAGTGCACCAGCAAGCCATCGCCGGGCTGCACACTGACGGCTTTCAAGATTTCCACGATCTGAGGGCGAGTGACCTTAGGTAGACTCATCCGTCTCCACGTCAAAGACCAATGCGCTCATGCCAGCGCCTCCCGAACTGGTTTCGGCCACTTGTGGCTATCGAAGCCGTGCTGCGCCAAAAAAGCGTAGACGATGCGCTCGAGGCCGAAGGCGATGCAGCCGGTGTGAATGGGTGAGCCATCGGAAAGGGTGATGTCCAGGTTGCGGCCGAAGAAATCCTGGTGATAGTTGTAGGAGCCGACCGCCAGGGTGCCATCCTTGAAGGGCAGGCGCGCCCGAATCTCGAATTTGAGTTGGAAGGCGCTCTGGAAGGCAGCCTGCTTGCGGAATTCGCCGATGAAGAAGGGGTCGTTGGCGCTCTCGACGCGGTAGGCTAGCCCTAATTCCTCGAAGACCTTGCTCATGCGCTGGCGGCCCAGCTCGCGGTTCTCGAGCACGAAATCCTTGGGGCCGACGAAGATGACCTCCCGCATGGTGAAGTTCCACAGGCGCTCCAGGGAAGTGAGGTTGGTGGACTCGTAACGGAAGCAGTGGCCGACCGCCGTGGCGATCAGCTTGTCATCGGGCAAGGGGTGATCGGCGAGCGAGAAATACAGGTGGTAGCAGACCGCTGGGGAGAGCAGGGCCTGGATGCGGGCAAAGGAATCCTTGGGGGCATCCAGCCCTTCGTCTTCGTAGTGAGCGTGCTCGGCGAATTCGTTGATGACGTCCAGGTCTTCGCGCAGGTGGGTGGCGAAGGTCAGCGAGTGTGGGAAGGCGTGGAAGTAGTTGACCCGGTCGAGCATACGGGCGGAGATCAGGGTTGGGAAGCGGTAGGGCTTGGCATCGAAGGAGTCGGCCAATTCGATGAAGCGGCTCTCGAAATAATCGATCAGGCGGCTCATCAGAGAGCCGAAGACGAAGACGCCGGTCTCTTCCTCGTAGACCTCACCGCGCGCCAGCAATTCATTCATGGGGTCTTTATCGTAGGCGACCGGACGGTTGAGGTGGTCTTCCAGAATCTCGACCTTGGGCTTGAAAGCGCCCTTGGCCATCTCGCTGACAACCTGCTGTACCTTGGCCTCAATCTGGGCGGCGCGCTCACCCTTGGCCGCTTCTTTGAGTTGTAGCACGATGCGTTCGCCACCGGCCTCGATGCGGGCCTGGCGAATGGATTGGTCCACGTAGGCCAGCTTGGAACGCACCTCGCCGATCAGGTGCTCGGGGATGGTGACTTCCGGTTGGATCGTCAGGGTATGCTCAGCCATCTTGATGCTCCGAAATGTGCTTGCAGATCGCCGCCATGCTGGTCAGTTCGGTGATGGTTTCGGCGCTGATCTCGACGCCGAAATTGGTCTCCAGACTGAGCATCAAGTCCATGTGGCCCATCGAGTCCCATTGGGGCAGGTCGCCGAAGGCCAGGTCGGGCGGGATGTCGCTGATATCCACATGAAAGACTTCAGCCAGCAAGGCCTGGATTTGCTTGGTGAGGGCGGCTTGGTTATCTGCATTCATGATTGTGAATAGTTTTGCATGGGGTGTGAATTGCGACTAGTTCTTCACCTTGCACACGCCCACCGGCTGGTATTGGGGGTCCCATACTCCCCAGGGCATGCCGTTATCCCCAGAACGGGAGTAGAACTTGGCAAGGTTATCGCGCAATTCAGCGCAGCCGCGCAAGGCAGCCAGCAGTTCGTCATAGCGCTGGAAGTTGTCGGGCGTCTCCGCGGAAAGGTCGAAAATGCGCCGCAAGCTGGCGGAGCTGAAGCACCAGCCCTGGGAGGGTTGGTGGAACCAGTCCTCATCGGGGGCGGCGGCCACGGTGGCCAGCAGCATCCCGCCGGGCTTGAGCACCCGCATCAGCTCAGCCACCACCGCATCGAGATCGTCGAACGGGTTGTGCTCCAGCGCTGAAACGGCGACGACGAAATCGACATGAGCGTCTGGCAGGTCGGTGAGCGTTTTTAAATCTTGATTATATATGAGGATGTGGCCGCGGTGGGGAGGTAGCAAAGTCTTCACGAGCAGGGCGAGGTTTTTTGTCAAGGAGCGCAGCTTACATTTGATGTCTGGCGCTTTGGCGAACTCGTGGCGCATCACGGCGCTGACCGGCGCCAGGTCTTCCGCTCGCAGCCCCTCGATGCGGTATTGGGTTCGAAAACGCAGCGGTAGGTGGGAGCGGCTCGCCCGGTCGACGCTGACCACACCAGCGCCTCCCTCGGCCAGGTACCACTGCATCATGCCGGTGCCGGCGCCAGCATCCATGACCAGCAGACCGGGGCTGAGGGGCGGCAAATGTTTGAGTATCCAGGCCAGGTCGAGCAAATAGTGCCACCCGAACTCGACCCGCAGGCGGCGCGCCAAACGGCGCAGGGCCTCGATGGTGGAGCGTTCTTCGTCCAGTAGTTTGCCGGAAAGGATCTCGAGCTTATCTTGGGCGGCGTTCATTCCACCTCATCCAGCAAGAATGGCTTGCCCTTCAGCACGCCATCTGTAATCGTCTTGAGCGTGGGGCTGTTCCTGGCTTGAAGCTCCTGGAGGTCGAAAGGCTTGAACAGCACGTAGCCACCGGTGGGGTGGGTTTCGATGAAGCGGTCGAATGGCAGCGAAGCGCGGTAGAACTGGTAATACAGGAAACGGCGGGCGTTGCGTGTGAACTCCTCGGGCACCTCAACGCTTTCAGTGGTCAGGAAGGCTTCGGCCTGTTGGCGATAAGCCTGGGGCGTGGGCGGGAAGAAGACGGTGGGGTATTGGGTGTAGCGCGCCTTGCCGCCGCACAGCACGGGCACACCCAGCAGGGTGGCTTCCAGGCCGATGGAGGAATTATAGACCATCACGAACTTGGACATCTCAATTAGCGCGTAGGAGCTGATGTGCTCGCGCGAACCGATGAAGGTCACGTTGGGCAGTTCCCTGACGCCCTTTTGCTCAACCCAATCTCTGACGCTCTGGCGGCTGTATTTCTTGCCAGGGCGCATCTCGTCGGGGTGGGCGCGCAGCACGAAGAGGGTATCCGTGTGCCGCTTGATGACTTCCAGGATGAGGTCGAGCCAGGCGAACATGTGGGGGAAGACCACGTTGGCGTGCACCTGGCTGGTATCGAAGACCACGTTGGTGAACACCGGCACAACTTGGCGGAATTGTTCGGCTTTTTGCAAGAAGCCCTTGTCCAAACCGCGCATTTCGGGCCAGAAGCGGATGCCGGCCATAGTGAACTCGCCCTGGAAGCGCTTCTCGAGTTGGGCGTCCAGGCGGGCGTTCTGTGCCTCGGAAAGCTCGAAATCGTCGGGGATAGCCAGCGGGTAGGCGGTGGCCTGGCCGTGGGAGAAGAAGCCGGAATAGGGCTGGAAGCCGACCTCGTGGGTGATAGCGGGTATGCCGCGCTGCTCGGCTACCCAGCGGGCGGTGGCCTCGGGGTACATGATCCCGTTGAACAGCACCACGGCTTGCGGCCGGGCTTTGTCGAGCAGCTCGCCGAAGGCCTGGGCCAGGCTGGCGGCCGAGAGCAGGTAGTGGCGCATCAACTGGCGGGTGGCAGGGTCGTCGTCGAGCTGATGTCGGCGCAATGCCCAACGCAGGGAGGGCAGGATCAACTGGCCCAGAGGTGCCCCCTGGTGCTCGAAGGCGATCAGGGTTTCCAGATCGAGGTCTTCGAGGGTGGCTGTCAGGGCTTGGTTGGGCTGGTACTCAAACCAGCGCACGTCGGCGTGGGCGTACATGTGCTCGGATTGGGTGATGCAGGTGGCGCAAGGCGGTGGGGAGCCGGGCTTGTCGGGATCCGTGCCCAGCACACAGCGGCTCATCCCCGAGCGGCAAACGAAGTGCACCACTGGCACGCCGTCCAGACGAAAGCCCCAGGAGGTGACCAGGGAGAAGGCGGCGTTCAAGCTCAGGCCGCGCAGCCGGGTGGAGGCGTTGAAGAAGACCACCGGGCGCTGCTCCGACTGCGCATCTTCCAGCTCGGCCACCCGCCGGGCGAGCCGGAGCAGGCGCCAGCGGTTGTGCAGGCCGGAGAAGACCACTTGCATGCGGGAGAGAAAGTCGGTGATGGGGTTCATGGGGCAGCGTGCGCGGCGGCCGGGCTTGGATTCACTCGGCCTCCTCTTGGGCCTTGAAATAAGCGTCAGAGAGGCGGTTCAGGGCAATCAGGAAGCCCTCGCCGCCGCGCTGGTGGCCGCGCCAGATCTCCGGGATCATGGTGCCGTGGTAGCCCTCGATGACCTTGAAGAAATGCACCCAATCAATGGTGCCCTCGCCGATCTGCAGGCCTTCGCCATCCAGGCCGGCGGCGTCGGAGAGGTGCAAGTGGGTGATGTAGGGCAACATTGCCTCAACCTGCTCGTAGAAATCGACTTGCGCCACGTTGCAGTACAGTTTGTGGTGGGAGGTATCGTAGCAGATGCTCGGCAAACCTATCGATTCGATGAAATCGCGTATCTCGTAGGTATCCATGAAGGCGTTGGTGAGCCATTGGCCGCCGAAATACCAGGGGCGCGGTGGCAGGTTCTCTAGCAGGAATTCGACTCCCTCATAATCCAGGGCTTCCACCGATTTGCGCAGGTTATCGTACAGGGGGCGGTTGTCTTCGATGGGATGGTCGACGCTGGCGGCGCCAGGATGGACGATCATCTTAGGGGTACCGGAGAAGTGCGGGGCCATCTCGCGGGTGACATCGAGCGACCGCTGGATCAGGTCTATGGAGGCCTGGCGGTGCTGCTCGACCGGTGTGCACAGATCGACCAGGCGATTGCCCCAGAACTCGGGGGCGTGCACCACCAACTGGATGTCCTGGCCATCTCCGGGGTAGGTCTCGTCGAGGTCCTTATCGGTGAAGTGGAACTCCAGCAGGTGGGGCTTGTATTTGAGCATAGGCTCGTAATCTTGGAAGCGGACGACGAAACCCCACTGCATTGGCAGGGTGTGTTCGACATCCAGGGTGATGTGCTCGCCGACGTCGCGCTTGAGGAAAGGATCGTCTTCGGCGATCTCGCGGTCGGCTGTACGGCCAATGAGGTCGTCGTAGCGTTGCGGGGAGAGGCCTTGCCCCGGCCCCTTGACGGTGACCATGTCGGCGGTGATCTTTTCGCCGGGTTTGATATCACGGGTCGCCACCAGGCTCTTGGCGAGCACCTCGCGGTTGAGGATCTCGCCGCGCGACATGAACTTCTCCTCGCCGGTCCCCAACGCCACCGAGACCTGGCGGATATCGCGCACCATCTTACGGAAGCCCTGCGGCTCGAGGCTGGCGGCGTGGTCGGGGCCATCCATGGTGCGGTCGAGGGTGATGTGGCGCTCGATGATGCTGGCGCCCAGGGCGGCGGCGACGGTGGAGACGGCAATGCCGCGCTCGTGGCCGGAATAGCCCACCGGTACGCCAAACTGCCGCAAGTGGTTCATGAAGCGCAGGTTGATGTCTTCAAAGGCGGCCGGGTAGGCGCTGTTGCAGTGTAGCAGGGCGAAGGTGGCGCCGCGCTTCCTGAGGAAGTCGACGGTGACCTCGACCTCCTCCATGCGGGACATGCCGGTGGAAACGATGAGCGGCTTGCCCTTCTTGATGACATGATCGAGCAGGGGGAGGTTAATCATGTCGGCCGAGGCGATCTTATAGGCGGGCACGCCCAGTTCCTCGAGGAAGTCGGCGCTGTCGGTGTCAAAGGCCGAGCATAAAAAGGTGATGCCCTTAGCCTGGCAGTAGTCGACCAGCCGGTGATAGTCGGTATCAGAAAGCTCAACGGACTGCAAGATGGGAAGCAGGTAGTTGAGGGTCTTCTCACCCACGTTGGAATCTTTCAGGTATTTCTTGGGATAGAGCTTCTCCAGGTTGCGTTTCTGGAATTTAACCGCGTCGGCGCCTGCGGCCACGGCAGCGTCGATCAGCTCGAAAGCATACTCGAGCAAGCCGTTGTGGTTGACGCCGATCTCGGCGATTACATAGGTGGGATGGCCGTCACCAACCAGCCGATCCCCAATCTTGAATTCAGGCATTACCAACCTCCGCGATCTGGAAGCCCAGATCGTCTAGGGTGATTTCTTGGTTTTCCAGCAATCGTTCGGCTCGTCGCCAATCGTCCGGGGTGTCGATGTCGATCCAGTCGCCGGGGTCGATCACCAGGGGCAGGATGCGCTCCCCGGTCATCGAATCTTTCTTGAGGATGGTGTCGGCCCAGGCGGCGTCCACGTAGCCGGTCTGCCAGTAGACCTCCGGCAGCGATTGTCGGGGCATGTTGTAAGGCTCTTTGTGCCCGCTCTCGAGCAGGGGCTGCATCAAGCCATCGGCGCCGATGGTCCACATCTTGAAGGGGTTCTGGAAGGGGACGCACACGGTGCGAACGGCGTCGGCATCGGGGCGCTCGATCAGGCGCAGCACGGCGGCATCGATGTGGTGCACCCGCCGCAGGGGCGAGGTGGGGCGCAGCTGCACGACGATATCGGGCTGGTAGCCCTCGTGTTCGGCCAGCCATCCCAGAGCGTGCTGGAAGACCGGCAGGTCGGGAGTGTCGTCAGCGGCGTGCTCGGCCGGTCGGGTGAAAGGCACCTCGGCACCGTAGCGACGGGCGACCTCGGCGATCTCCTGGCTGTCGGTGGAGACCACCACGCGGGTGACGGTCTCGGCGGCCAGCCCGGCAGCGATGCTGTAAGCGATCAGCGGGTGCCCGGCAAAGGGATGGATGTTCTTGTGCGGGATGCTCTTGGAGCCGCCGCGGGCGGGGATGAGCGCCAGGACTTGGGTTGAGGAATTCATCGCGCAGTCATTCTCACAAAGTTTCCGGATTCACCACGCCGTCCAGCCGCCATCGACGATCAGGTTGCCGCCGGTCATGTATTTAGAGGCGTCGGAGGCCAGGAAGAGCAAGGCACCGTTGAGTTCGTCCTTCTCCGCCATGCGCCCCAGCAGGGTGTGGGCTGAGTAGGCTTGCACGAACTGGTCGTCATGGTCGTTGAACACCCCGCCGGGGGTAAGGGCGTTGACGCGGATGCCTTTCCCGGCGTAGTAGGCCGCCAGATAGCGGGTGAGGCCGAGCACACCGGCCTTGGTCACAGCATAGGAGACCGGCTTGAACTGCGGGGGCTGGCCTTCGCGCTGGTAGATGCGCTGGTCGGGCGCGACCAGGCCGTAGATTGAGCACAGGTTGACGATCACGCCGCCTCCCTGCTCGAGCATGGGGTGGACAGCGGCCTGGGTGCACAGGAAGATGCCGGTCAGGTCGACTTTCATGGCGGCGTTCCAGGCCTCCAGAGCGTAGTCCTCGAAGGCGTTGCTGGCCTGGGAGCGGTGTTGCGGGTCGAATTTGGGGTCGAGGGCGGCGCTGTTGACCAGGATATCGAGGCGCTTATAGCTTTCCAGTGTGCGTGCCACCATCTCCTGTACGGAATCAGGCTCGGTTACGTCAGTGAGGGCGGCCAGGGCTTGGAAGCCGTCGGCCTCGAGCTGGGAAGCGAGCTGCTGGGCGGCGTTGGCATCTAAATCGGCAACCACCACGGCGGCCCCGGCCTCGGCCAGGGTGCGGCAGAACTGTTCCCCCAGCAAACCGGCCCCGCCGGTCACCACAGCGACCCGGCCACTTAGATCGAATAGCTCAGGAAGTTTTGCCATCGGACTCCTTAGGCTGTCTTCGAGCGGCCATCAGGCTGCAAATAGCCGACCTGCTCGAGGTAGGCGATGATCTTGTGGGCGTTCTCCTCAGCGGTGAATTTGACGGTGTCGAGGGTGATCTCGGGTTGGCGGGGGGCTTCGTAGGGATCGTCGACGCCGGTGAAACCGGTGATCTCGCCGCGGCGCGCCTTGGCGTACAGGCCCTTGGCATCGCGCTGCTCGCAGACCTCGATGGGGGTATCGACGAAGACCTCGATGAAGTGCTCCTCGCCGATCATCTTGCGCACCTCGTTGCGGGCGGCGCGGTAGGGGCTGATGGCGGCGCAGATCACGGTGCCATTATGGCGCACGAGTTCGCCAGCCACGAAGCCAATGCGCAGGATGTTGGTGTTGCGATCCTCTTGGCTGAAGCCCAGGCCCTTGGAGAGATGGGTGCGCACCACATCGCCATCCAGGACGGTGACCTGGCGGCCGCGTTCGAGCAGCAGGGAGGTGAGCACCTGGGCGGTGGTGGACTTGCCCGAGCCGCTCAGGCCGGTGAACCACAGGGCGAAGCCTTGCTTGTGCCTCGGCGGGTAGACCTCGCTCAAGATCTGGGCGGTCTCCTTGCGGGTGAACCACTCTGGCAGGAGCTTGCCGACGGCCAGGTAGTCTTCGCGGGCTTGGGTGCCCGAAATGGTGAGCACGCGGGCGTCTTTGGAGATCTTGGTCTTTTCTTCGAAACGGTCTTCATCGGGCAGGTAGACCAGCTCTTTGAAGTAGATTGGCTGCACGCCGATCTCGTCGGCGTATTGGGCGAGCATCTCCTGGGCCTCGTAGGGGCCGTAGAAGGGTTTCCCGGTGCCATCCAGGCCGGGACCGGCGTGGTCGCGGCCGATGATGAAATGAGTAGCGCCGTGGTTGCGGCGGATGATGGCGTGCCACAGGGCTTCGCGCGGCCCGGCCATGCGCATCGCCAGGGGCAGCAGGCTGAGCACGGTGCGCTTGGGATCGTAGTAGTTCTCGACCAGCGCCCGGTAGACGCGCACACGCGTGTAGTGGTCGACGTCGCCTGGCTTGGTCATGCCCACCACAGGATGGATGAGCAGGCTGCCACCGACCTCGTCGGCCGCCCGCTTGGTGAGCTCCTCGTGGATGCGGTGCATGGGGTTGCGGGTCTGGAAGGCGACCACGCTGGTGTGGCCCATGCCGGAAAGCAATTCGCGCACCTGGGCCGGGGTGCGGCGCAGGTCGACGAAATCGTTGTAGGGTGGGAGATCGAGCACGCGCAGCCGCCCGGAGACGCACAGGTCGCCCCAGCGGATCATCTCCGAGACCAAGGGGTGGCGCGGGTCGGTGGTGCCGAGGGAGAGCTGCGCCTCGACCTGCGGGTCCCATTCGAAGACCTCTTCGAGGTCCATGACGGCGATGCGGTTGTTGCGGGAATCGTTGAGCACGATCTGCTCGGCGCCGGAGGGCAACTCCTCTTTGGGGGTGGTGAGGGTGATGGGCAGGGGGAAGAGCGTGCCGTCGGCTAGCTTCATCTCGTGCAGCACGCCCTCGTAATCGGCTTGGCCCATGAAGCGGTCGAGGGGCGAAAAGGCGCCGGTAGCGAGCAGTTCGAGGTCATGCACGGCGCGGTTGGAAATCTGGATGGCGGGCAAGTGGCCCGACTTCTCGAGCAGCTCCTCCCGCTCCTGGCCGGTGACGAGCAGGTCGATCAGCTTACCACCGTATGGGGCGATCAAGTCCACCTTGTTCAGGGTTGCGGTCATGTAGAAAGTCTCCAAGTTTTCAGGCGGTGGCCTATTTTATCGTATTGAGTCTGGCGGCCAGAGCAACCCACAAAAAGACCTGCTCAACGTGAAGCAGGCAGGAAGTGAGGGAACTGCTGGCGTGCCAAGCAACTCCAGATGATACCACGAATGAATCCAGGGCAGCACATGCCGGGAAGCGAGCCGGGCTAGTGTTTGATTGGGTAGTCTGCGAGCAGGTCAACATGGTCTAGACTCCCTTTTCGGGGAAATGGACGCGCTTTCCGGTCTGGCTGGCGCGGTGGACGGCCAGGGCCAATTCCAGGGCGCGAATGCCGTCGTCCAGCGTGCAGACAGGGCTGGCCTCTCCGGCGGCGACGGCGATCATGTGGCGCATTTCGGCCAGGAAGAGGTCGTTGCGCTCGAAGCCAGCGGGCGGCAGATCGGATGTCCAGGTGCGGTTGTCGGCGCGGTAGAGGTGCACGCCGCCATCTTCGTTATCCCAGCGGATGGTGCCGCCTTCTCCGATGATCTCCAGCCAGTGGCTGGCCGGGCGCTGGTAATAATCGAGATGCAGGCTCCCGAGCGCCCCGCTGGCGAACTGCAGGCCGATCTCGGCGCAATCTTCCACGGTCAGTTCGAGGTCGCTGACCTGGGCGGTCTGCCCCCACAGGCTCTCGACCTCGCCGAGCAGACAGCGTAGGTAATCAAGGGGATGGCTCAGGGTAAGCACCACCCCGCCGCCCAAATCCTTGCGGGCGCTATACCCCTGGCGATAATCCTCCCAGGGGTGCCAATCGGGCAGGCACTCACCCCAGTGGGCGCGGGCCGACAAGGGGCGAATGATCTCCCCGGCGGCCAGCAGTTCAGCGACCCTAAGCAGGGCAGGGTGGAAGCGGAATTGGTAGCCGACCAGCACCTCACCACCTCCCTGTGCGACCGCCTGGCGAAGCTCGTCGAGGCGGGCATCTGAATGGGAGATGGGTTTCTCTAGCAGCAGATGGCAGCCGGCGCGGGCAGCCGGGATGGCGACGTCGAGGTGCAGGGCGGTGGGGTTGGAGACGATCACCACGTCCGGTTGGTGCCCGAGGGCAGCTTCCAGGTCGGTTTCGGCCAAAAAATCGGCTAAATCCTCATTGGGAAGCGTGCCCAGGCCGCTGCGATAGAACAAGATATCGCGCTCGCCCAGGGCGAGCAGGTTGCGCAGGTGGCGGCGCCCGATGGAGCCCAGACCGGCGATGAGGAATTTCATCTGTGCTCCCCTTCCCTTCTTCCGAACAGCGCCGCCAGCCGACGGCGAAGCGGCCAGGAGGCCAGGCGTAAAGAGGTCGTAAGCGAGCGGCGGGAAGTTCGCCGGTAGTCTAAATCGTCCATCAGGGGCCGGGCGAGGTGCTCGATGACGGCCACCTCGGCGGGAGGCAGCGCTTGCCTCCAGCGCCCGACCGGCTTGGCGCTGATGGCTTCGAACTGCTCATCGAACATGGAGTTGCCCTCCCAGGGGATGCCGACGCGGGAAGGGACGGCGAGGATGGGGTGGGCTTCGATCTCCAGGAACCCGCACAATTGCTCGATAAAAGCCTCCGGCGCGGTCACCAGATCCTCGTAGCGCAGCAGCCAGTAGTTCTCGGGGCCGTAGGCGGCGCGGTTTTCGAAACCCTTGCGGGTCGATCCCACCCAGTGGTGGGCGAAGAACTCGGCCGACCAATGGCGCTTCTTGCGCTGATAAGAGGCGTAATTGTCGCGGGGGTCGCGGATGATGTGGATACAGCGAGCCTGAGGCCACCAGGCGAAGATTGCCTCGGCGTAGCGCTCGTTGTAAGGGCTTTTCTCCACCCAGCGGGTGCATTGGGGAGTCAGTTGGCCGGAGACCTCCCCGTAGGCACGGATGGCGGCATACAGGATGTCGCCAGGGTGGCGGCAGTCGTGGTCGCTGAGGGATTGGCCTAGCAATGCAGCAACCTGCTCATAGGCGATAGCGGAGTAATCACGGTCGGGGTAGCCTGCCTGGTGATCGGGCGGGTCTTGCTGATTCCACTGAAAGATGTGGATTAAGAGCTTTTCGGCCAGCCTGATTTGTTCATCCAGGCTTCGGCCCTCGGCGACGGGCAGGTAGCGGCGGAAGAACAAGGTCTCCTCGGGGTAGACGACCAGCTGGGGGTGCGAATCGAGCAGGGCGCTCAACAGGCTGGTGCCCGACTTGGGGTAGCCGCAGATGAAAACCGGCCGGTCGCGAAGCTCGAGGTAAGTGCTTGTCATGGTTAGGTATCAATCCGTGCGGTGCAGGATGACGAATAGGCGGTCGTAGAGGGCGCGCAGCAGTCGGCCCATGCCGGGAACGCGCAGCAGCCAATGCCGGGTGCGCTGTCCGGGGCGGGCCTGCGATTGGGCTTGGATGTGGGCAGCATCCGGGTCTGGCGAATTACCCAGGTGGCGGGTGTAGCGCTCGACGGTGGTGAGCCGCAGGTAGCCCAGGCGGTCGATGGCCTCGTCAAGCTCGACCATATCACCCATCAGCTTGCCGCTCCAATCCTCGGGCAGCGCCTGGGTGAGCACCGCTTTGGGAGAGAGGAATTGGAAGTGGGTGGCGGTGCCCAGGGCTTCCACGCCGTCCTTGTGCAGGACGACGTCCTGGTGATCCTGGGTGGCTTGTAAGTGAGCGTGGGGGTCGCGACCGGTGCTCGAGGCCCAATCGGCCTCCCACTCGTCGGTGATGCGTTGCTCCTCGGTGAAACCGATTCCGGGGGCGCCCTCTTTTCGCAGACGCTGTAAGGTGGTGTTGGCCCGGCTGGCCCGGTCGCGCACCGGCGCGCCGCTGACCATGCCGACCTGAGGGAAAGTCTCCAGGATTTGCAAATGGGCCTCCAGCCAGCCAGGGTAATACAGCACGTCGTCGTCGGAATAGGCGATCAGCTCGCCGGGGGCGGCGTTGAAGAGCAGGTGGAAGGCGCCGATCTTGCCCAGGTTGCGGGGGGAGAGCATCAAATAGTCGATGGCGCCCTCGTCCTTGAGTTGGCTGAGGTGCTCGATGACGGGCCGGCAACTGCCGTTATCAAAGACCATGAGATCGTAGGGCGGCGTGGTGTGCTCGAGGACGCTTCCCAGCACCCGCTTGAGGACCTCGAGCTTGTGGCGGTGGTAGCCCTCCAAGTGGGGGATGCAGGTGAGCAGCGCCACGGTGACCCGGGCGGGGCGATAGTCGCTGAGCTTACCGCGAAATGGGTTGATGCCGATACGTGCCATTTGTTATCCTAGGTTAGGCGACGGCGCCAGCGCCGCAGACGGCGAGTGAGATCGGAGCGCCAGTTGCCGTTGTCATCATCTTCTTTGGGTTGCACCCAGCGCTCGAGGCGGCGGATGAGGCGCGCCAGGCTGGGGCGCGGCCTGCGAATGTGACCGCCGCGCAGCTCCTTCTGGGCATCGAGCAGCAAATACATATTGTGCATGCCGCCGCCCAGCGCAGCGTTGCGCAAGGTTTCCTCCGAGCCGTAGTGGGGCTTGCCATCGGCCAGGTGGCTGTAATCGTGGTTTTGGTGGATGACGGTCAAGTCGGGGGTGGCGTCGATCACCGGCCAGGGCTGTCCTACGCCGTGGTAGATCATCCAGTTATCCCAACCGGCGCGGCCGATGGCGAAATCGGGAATCTCGGTGAGCAGGTGACGGGGGAAGACGAAGTAGTCGCTGCCGGCGGGGGGATGCAAGCGACCGTGGCGGCGCAACTCGTCCTGCAAGCGCGCCTCCCAGCCGGGCGAAAAATCGAGCGGCGCGGTCACGTCCAGGTCCCAGCGCTGGCCGATGAGCAGGAAATCGGCAACCTGAGTGGTCACCTGATGGATGACATCCAACAGGTTGCCGGACAGCAGGATATCGGCGTTGACGTAGGCCAATAGTGGAGCGTCGCTAGCCTGGCGCGCCAGGGCGAAGATCGAGCTGACCAGGGGTGTACCCAGCTCGTTGCGGGCTACCTGGGGCAGATGGGTCACGCCCAAGTCTTGGGCGGCCTCGGCCAAGCCATCTTCCTCGCCGACCAACAACACCTGCACCCCGGCGCCCAATTGCTGCCAGGAGCGGATGGCGTTGCGCTGGATGACGGCGATGTGGGGGTCGGTGAAGGGCTTGGGGGCGGTGAAGACGGTCAGTTCAGTCATCGATGCCCCCCTTGGGCAGCCAGGCGCGCCGCGGCATGAGGCGCTGCAATAAGCGGCGGCGCAGGAAGCCGAGCTTGCGATTGAGCGCCACGCGGCGCTCGGGCCGGATGGGCGTCTCAATGGGCTGGGCAAGCGGGCGGGCTAGGGCGGTGAGGTAGAGCGGCAAGACCAGCGAGCGTGGGCGGCCGTGCTTTTCCAGTTTGATGATTTCAAAACCAGCCTGGCGCAGCAGTTGGCCCAGTGTGTGGGCGCTGAAGGACACGGTGTGAGCAACCTCGAAGCTGTCGTGGGCGTACAGGTTGGGGACCTCGATCAGCAGCGCACCTTCTGGAGCAAGGATGTCCCCACGCAAGCTTTCAAGATAGCTCAGCGGGTCGGGGAGGTGCTCGAGGGTGTGGATCATGCTGACTAAATCAAAGCGCTCGTGTTCTTGGCGGCGGAGCTCATCCAGTGCGGGGTAGACGGTGAGGCCGCTCGCCTGGGCGTGCTGGCGATAGGCGTCCCCCGGCTCGATGCCGACCGGCTGGCAGCCGAAGCGGGCGGCGAAGTCGGTGAGCAACAATCCGGTGGAGCAGCCTATATCGAGGTGGCGCCGAGGGTCTTTCAGGACGCCATCGACGAAGCCCAGCAGAGCGACGGCGCGTTGCTTCTGGGTGGCAAGCTCCTTTTCCGTGGGGCCTGCGTCTCCCTGGTAAAGTTCCCGGTATTGGGCGCGGTAAAAGGCCTCCAACTCGGCGGCGCTCATGCGCGGGGATTGGTAGACTAGGCCGCAGTTTTCGCACAGGCGGTTGACCACCGTCTGGCCGCGGAAGGCGCGCCGATCGAAGATGCGGCTGTGGGGGCCTTGGCAGAGGGGGCAGTGCTGCACGGTCTCAGGCATCAGGCATCCCCCGCGGCGCGCTCGTCGCTGTCGTGGTAGCCCTTGTGCTGCACCTGGGCGTTGATCTGGGCCAGTTCGGGGTGCTGCTCGAAGAGTTCGATGACCTGACGCCAGGAGAAATCGTCGCGCTCCTCGAAGTGGTCTACGATGCGGCGCAGCAGGACCAGGTCTTCCGGTGTGTCCACCGTCCAGCGCAGGTGGCCGTAATCGGGCTGGTAGTGTATCAGGTGGGTGTTGAAGCGCCCGGGCTGTTCGTAGAGGTAGGGCATGACGTGCTCGCGCTGGTAGGGCTGGTCGGCGTGCTGCCAGGCGGCCTGGAGGGCGGCGAAGGTGCACACCTCTGTGTCCAGGCCGATGGGGGTGCTGCGCTCGGCGGGCAGGCGGTTGGCGACGAAATCGTAGGGCGGGTCGGAATTCAGCAAGGTCTCGACGGCTTGATTGATCAGATCAGGGTCGATGAGGGGGCAGTCGCCGGTCAGGCGCACGATGACCTCGGCCTCGAACTGGCGGGCAGTCTGGTAATAGCGGTCGAGCACATCATGCATGCTGCCACGGGTGTGGGGGTAGCCTTGCCCCTGGCAGAGCGCGGCGATGGGATCGTCGGAGGGGTCGGTGGTGGTGGCGACGACGACCTCGTCAACGGTGCTGGCGCGGCGTGCCCGAGTCATCATCCAGGTCAAAACAGGACGCCCGGCCAGCTCCTCGAGCACCTTGCCGGGCAGGCGGCTGGAGGCCATGCGCGCCTGGATGATGGCGACGACGCGCGGTCTGGCTGCCCCGGCGCTCATCGGTCCACCTCAGCCAGGCGGATGGCCACGTCGTAGGCTCCTAGCAATCGCTGGAAGTTCTTTGTCCAGTCGGCGCGCTGTTCGGCCAGGGCGCGGGCGGCGCGGCCCATTTCGGGCAGACGCGAGCGCTGTTCCAGCGCCTGAGTGATGCCTTGTGCCAGGGCTTGGGCATCGCTGACCGGGAAGAGCCAGCCGTGCTCGCCGGGCGTTATCCACTCGCGGTTGCCTGGAATATCGGAGACCAGGGCAGGTGTGCCGCAGGCCAGGGCCTCCATCAAGGAGACGGAGGAGCCGTCGCTATGAGAAGCGCTCAGGTAAAGGTCGGCGGCGCGGTAATAGCGCGGCAACTCGGCTTGCGCCACCTGTCCGGCAAAATGGACGCGTTCGCTCACCCCTCCAGCTTTGAAGATGGCTTCCAAGCGCTTGCGCAGGGAGCCGCCGTTGAGCAGGAGCAAGCGCAGTTCGGGGTGCTGATGGGCGGCGCGGACGAAGCCCAGGGCCATCTCCTCTACCCCGTAGAGCGGTTCCCAGGCGCGCGTGTGCAACAGCACGAAGGCTTTCTCCCAGCCCAGTTGCTGGCGTAGGCCGCCGGCATCGCCGGGCGAGAATTGGGCCAAATCGACGCCCCAGGGGAAGGTGACGATGCGCTCGGCGGGGAAACCCAGTTGGATGCCCTTGTCCCGCACAGCCTGGCAATCGCCGAGCAAGACCTGGCTCCGGCGCAGCGCGTAGCGGGCTGCCCAGCGCTGGAAAGGATTCCGATCGATATCCCGCAGCAGGTCGGAGCCCCAGGACATGAGCACCAGGGGCTGAAAGCCGCTCAGGGCGGCCAGGAAGCCGACGGTGGGCACCGGGCCAGCGTGGATCAAGTCGGGCTGGAGGTCGGCGATCACCCGTTTCAGGCTAGCGAGCAGCCTGGGGAGGTCCCGAAGGCGTGCGGGCTTGCTCCCCCCGGCCCACTCCACAAGCTGAACTTCAGGGGGCAATTCACGTCTCTCCCGCGGGGGATTGCGGCGCTCCAGGCGCAGATAGACGACCTGATGCCGGGACCCGGCCAGCGCGGCCAGGAAGCGGTGGTCGTGGGGGGTGTAATCGCGGGAGAAATACAGGATACGCATAACTGAAATAGGGTTTAGTTATTCGCCGATGTCGGTCCAGCGGATGTCCTTGCCTTGAGGCAGGTCTGCCAGGGCCTTGGCGCCGATCACCAGGTCGATCTGGTAAGGGGGCACGGCGCCGGGGGTAGCGGGACGCAAGGCCTCCAGCATATCTTCACTGATGGCCTCGCCAGCCTTGATATCGCGAGCGGCGCGCAGGCAGCGGCGCTGCACGATGTAAGTCTCCTGCTCGTTGCCGGCCACGAATTTATCGGTGGCGCCCAATGCCAGCTCGAGCTCGCGGGTGCGGTCGACCATCTCGCGCCAGGTCTCAGGGGTCATGGAGAAGGGGTGGTCGGGGCCGACGCGCTGGTTGTCGTCGGTGAAGTGCTTCTCGATGGCGCGCGCACCCAGGGCCACGGCGCCCAGTACGGTGGCGTGCTTGGGGGTGTGGTCGGAAAGGCCCAGCACCACCTCGGGCCACAGGGCGTGATAGGTCTTGAGCACGTTGAGGTTGATGTACTTGAAATTCTCGAGTTCGGCGGTGTAGTTGGTGTTGCACTGCATGAGGATGATCTGGTCGTTGACCGCCTGGACCATGCGCATGGTGCGGGTGACGTCGCTGATATCGCAGGCGCCGGAGGAGATGATGATGGGCTTACCCTTGGAGGCCATGCGCACGATGGCCTGCGGCCAGGACATCAGGCCCGACCCGGCCTTGTAGGCTGGCACGTAGGGATCGAGCATGTCGATGGCGTCGTAATCGTAAGGGGAGGAGAAATAGTGGATGCTGGCCTTATCGCACTCCTCCTTGAGGATGGGCGTCCACTCGAAGGGGATGGAGGCGTCGGCGTAGATCTCGAAGACGGTCTTGCCCCATTCCTTCTCCCATTTCTCCTGGTGAGAGAGCTGCTTGCCCAGGGCCTTGAAGCCGTAATCGGAGACGATCTTGGGGGCGCGGAAATTCTGGAATTTGGCGGCGTCGGCCCCGGCTTCGGCACACTGGTGGATGAGGGCCTTGGCGCGCTCGAGATCGCCATCGTGGTTGGCGCTGATGTCGGCGATGAAGTAGGTGGGGTGGTCGAGGCCGATCAGGCGTTCGCCGATTTTGATGTCCATGCTTTCCTCCGGGTGGTCAGTCGGCCGTTGTTTCTTCAGCGACCAACATTTGTTGCAGTTTTTGCGGGTAGCCCTGCTGGAATAGCTGGTGCAAGCGAGCGAGCCCGCTTTGAACGTGGGGGAGCGGTGCGCCCAGCGCCTGAGCGAGCTTGTCGCTCCGCAGGGTCAGGTTAGGGGCGCGGGCAGCTTTCAGGCCGGCCTGGTGAACGGAAGCCGGCTCGATCAAGGTCTCATCGAGGCCGAACTGGTGCGCCAGGGCGAGGCCGAACTCATATTTGCTCAGGCAATCGGCGCTCACCACGTGGTAAAGCCCGCTCAAATTGGCCGCGAGCATGGCGAAGAGGATTTCGGCGAGCTGGTTGGCCAGCAGCGGGCAAAAACGGGCGTCGGTGAAGCCCATCATCTTTTCACCGGCGGCGAGGTGGTTGTAGAAGAACTCGGCCAGGCTGCGCTGACCGGCGGGGCTCCAGCCGTAGAAGTTGACGCGGGCGATGACCGCCTCGGGGTTGGCTTGGGCGACGGCGCGTTCCCCATCTAGCTTGCCCCGGGCGTAGGCGCTGAGGGGGTTAGGCTCGTCCTCCTCGCCGTAGCCGCCGCGCTGGCCGTCGAAAACGGCGTCGGTGGAAATGTGCGCCAGGCGCGCCCCATGCCGGGCAACGACTTCCGCCAGTTCGCCGGGCAGGTCGGCGTTGAGGCGCTGGGCCAGTTCGGGGTTCTCCTCGCAGGCGTCCACGTCGGCCAGGGCGGCGCAGTGGATCACCCAGTCGGGCTGGCTCTCGTCCAGCACAGCGGAGATGGCGCCGGGCTGGAGTAGATCGGTGTGCAATTGGATGAAGTCGGTAGTTCGCAGCCGACGGCTCTTATCCACGCCGAAGACGGTGTGGCCTGCTTGGGTGGCTTCGAGAGCCAGGTTGACGCCCAGCAGCCCGCTGGCGCCGGTGACGAGCAAGCGCATTATTTAGCCTTGCCCTCCTGGTATTCCGCTTCGAGGGGGGCGATGATGGCGCGAAGCTGGTCGATCTCTAGCCAATCGCCGTTGGTGTTGCTGGCGTAGCGGAAGCCCTCGGGCAGGGCTTTGCCCTCCTTGGCCCAGGCGAAGCCGAAAGGGGATTTCTGCCACAGGGCCTGGGCAGGCTGAACGACGTACATATCTTTCAATTCCACCGTGGAGCGGGCTTCATCCTCGGAGATGAGCACCTCGTGGAGCTTCTCGCCAGGGCGGATGCCGATGACCTCCAGCTTGGCCTCGGGAGCAATGGCCTTGGCCAGGTCGACGATAGTCATGCTGGGGATCTTGGGCACGAAGACCTCGCCGCCCTGCATGAGCTCGATGCACTTGATAACGAAGCGCACGCCCTGCTCGAGCGAGAGCCAGAAGCGAGTCATCTCCTGGTGGGTGATGGTGAGCACGCCCTCGTCGCGCTGGCGCAGGAAGGTAGGCACCACGCTGCCACGGCTGCCGACTACGTTGCCGTAGCGCACGCAACTGTAGCGGGTGGCCTTTCCGGCGGCGTAGGCGTTGCTCTGCACCACCAACTTCTCGGCCGCCAGCTTGGTGGCGCCGTACAGGTTGACGGGGTTGACGGCCTTATCGGTACTCAGGGCCATGACCTTCTCCACCCCGGAATCCAGGGCGGCCTCGATCACGTTGCTGCTGCCCAGGATGTTGGTCTTGATGGCCTCCAGCGGGTTGTACTCGCAGGCGGGCACCTGCTTGAGGGCAGCGGCGTGCACGACGATGTCGACGCCGTGCATGGCGCGCCGCAGGCGGTGCTGATCGCGCACGTCGCCGATGAAGTAGCGCAGGTTGGGCTGGTTGAAGCCAGCAACGCGCATCTCGTGCTGCTTGAGCTCATCACGGCTGAAGACGATCGCCTTGGCGGGGCGGTATTCCTCGAGCAAGACCTGGATGAACTTCTTGCCGAAGGAGCCGGTGCCGCCGGTGACCAAAACATTCTTCTCTTTCCAGTTCATAGGCATACCTTTTGTGGTGCTTTCCGAAGCGGGTATTCTTTCTGGATGTCCATCTCACCCGGCCTTGCGGATGACGATCAACGGGTATTGGCCGTTCTCTCCCATGAAGTGGGGGAAGCGCTCCTCGAGCCAATAGAGCAGTTTTAGGAACAGCCGTCCGCCCAGCCAGGTGTGCACGAAGGTGCGCAGGAAGTTGGTGTTAACGCTGCGCCAGACGAATATCTCCACCGGCATCCAGGCACCGACCTCACGTTTGAGCCAGGCGGCGTCTTGCTTGCGCACGAAGGTCTTCCTGGATGCGGTAGGCTTGCGACCGTTGGGCTGGCGCTCATCTTCATCGAGCTGGTCGGGTTCCGAATTCCGCACCAGTTTTCGCTGCACCCGCTTGATGAGGCGATAAAGAGGCTTGAAGGGGCGCATGAAAGGGGCCAATTGCCAGCCGTTGACCACCACGGCGCTGCCCTCCGGCGCCAGGACGCGATACAGCTGGCGATAGGCGGAAAGGGGCTCTTCTGCTGGTAGATGGTGAATGGTGTGCAGGGAGACGACGCCGTCGAACTGCTCGTCTTGGAAGGGCAAATGGGCCACATCGGCAACCACGTATAGGCCGTGCTCGCCAATGCGCTTGCGAGCCTCATCGAGGGCTGTGATGGAGATATCTACGCATACGCGGCGGTGGTAGCCGCGCGAGTATTCCAAATATTCGGGGTACTGGATCGGGCCGGAGCCAGCGTCCAGCAGGAAGCGGCCGTGAGGCTTGAGGTGGCGGTTGACGCGCAGGTGGCAGCGATGGATGTACTGGCGCGAGACCGGGCGCAGATCCTCGTAGCGGGCGTTCTGGTAGATGCCTTCGGAGACCTGCTTCCAGCCGACCTGGTCGTAGAACTCGCGCACCTGGCGCTTGACCTGCAATTCGCGTTCCATCAGGACACCCTCGTGCGCCACTCGGTGGGCTGCCCGACCAGGTAAGCGAAAGTTTCGGCGAATTGATGGTACCCGTCCCCACTGAGTACCCTATCCAGCGGCCAGGCCTCGACGTCCTTCCAGAAGTGCAGCAGGTGCCAGGGGAAGGGGTGGGGATAATCGAAGAAGAAGCGGTAGGCGTAGTGCCAGGCCTGGTGGACTTGCTCTTTGGAGGGGCGCAGCTTTTCGGGGGTGGCGAGTGCCTTTTCGAGCACCTCAAAGTATTCGTCCCAGGATTGGGGATCGAGGGTGAAGCCCTTGCCGCGGTAATGGGTGTTGCCGACCACGATGACCGGCACGGCGTTCATGGCCATCTCCATGCCCACGGTGGTGGTGTAGGCTAGGCCGAGGTCGGCGATGGCGACCAGATCGTAGGTGTTGATGGCCTCGTCGGCAGCAATCACGTGGACGTGATCGGGCGTTTGCGGCAAGGCCTCGTTCACCAGATCGACCACTGAGGGCCCGTCGAGGTTCTGCTCGCCGGGGTGGGCGCGCAAAATGAACTGCACCTCATCACGGGCGGCGAAATATTCCAGGGTGCGGAGGAGCCACTCGGTCATGTTATCGGTGAAGACTTGGCGGCCTAGGGTGAGGCTATCACCGACTACGTTGGCGGCCAGCAGCACGACCGGGCGACTGTCCAAACCTAGCTGGGTGCGGACACGGCTTTCGCCTTCGGCGGGGGCGTTCTGCCAGCGGCGGTAGAAGTTGGCCCATAAATCTGCGCCCTGGCGGGCGGAGAAGAGCGCCTTGACGCGCTCCAACTGTTCATCGCTGAAGGGTAAATCCTTTGAGGCGGCCCACAGATCGTCAGTCTGCTGGAGCATGACCGGCTCGGCCTGGGAGATCCACACGCGCTGGCGCTGCTCGCCGAACTCGTAGGTGACGGTGGGAATGCCCAGATAGCGAGCGGTCTGGTAGACGGCCCCGAACTCGAAGATGATTCCATTGGGGATGATGACCACGTCGGGCTGGTGGGCTTCCATCCAATCCAGGACGGCGAGGGCGGCGGCAGTGTTGCGCGCCAGGCGGAGCTTGAAGAGCGCACCCTGGCGGTCGACCTGCTCGCGCTGCAAATGGTACTGCGCATCGCGCACCGATAGGCTCTCGATCTGCTCGGCAAGTTCGGCTGGCAAGTCGCGTGCAGAGGCTTGATCCAGTAGCGAGAAGGTCTCCACCAGTGGCCCGGCCTTGCGCAGCACGTGGCGGCAGTACAAGGCGTGCTTGCGGAAGGTGAATTTATCTGTGATGGGCTTGTGCCAATCGACGTAGGGGGAGTAGGCCAGGGTGGTCTTGTGGCCCAGGCCGGCCAGCGCCATGCCAAGCAGGGCAGCGTGCTCGACCCAGTAGCGCAGCATGCCGAAGAGCAGCACCTTGCGCCCCTCATCGGCGCGGTGAGGCGAGTCGCTTGCCGCGGCCTGCCACTCGGCTAAGTGAGCGTCAAGCCGCTCTAGGGAATAGCCGCCAGCGGGCAGTCCCTGCCCTAGCAGACGCCAGTGCAGCTCGGCGGTGAGCGGCAGGTGACCGAGAAGCTCTTTGAGGCTTTGCTTGGTGGCGCTGCGCATCAACTGACCTCGGTAATCTGCCAATCCAGATCGGGGCGCACGGGGCCCATGCGCACTTCCGGCCACTGCATGCCGGGGGCACCCATAGCGTCGACGTTGAAGGCCAGGGCGCGCTCGTCTTGGAAATAGCGCTTGACCCGGTAGGCGCTGGCGTTGACGCCAATCACGTATTGGCCCTCGTTTAGGAAATTGGGCGGAATCTCACAGCGGCTGAGATAGTGACCGGCGGGCCGGGTGCTGAAGCGCTCGAATAGTTTGGGGTCGTCGGTATCGAAGGAGGTGAAGACCACCTCGCCGCGCAGGGTGTTGAGATAGATACCCAGGCGCAAGCCCTGGATGGGGGCGTCGAGCTGATACTCGAACTCGATGGTGGCAGGTTCCACCGAGCGCAGCGTATCGGCGACCTGGCCTTGGGGATCGCGCAGCCGCAGGGCGATGGGTTTGAAGGGGGCTGCGCTGGCGGGGATTTCGCCCTGCTCCCACAGCCGCTCACCGCTCCGGGAGAGGCCGGAGGACATGTAGAAATCCACGGCTTCGGCGGTGGGGGCGTTGTAGACGATGCGGCCTTGATCGAGCACGATGGTGCGCTCGGTGAGGCGCAGGATGGCGGACATGTTGTGGCTGACGAAGAGCACGGTGCGGCCCGCCTGGGCGACATCGCTCATCTTGCCCAGGCATTTGCGCTGGAACTCGGCATCGCCCACGGCCAGCACCTCGTCGACCACCAGAATCTCGGGTTCGAGGTGGGCGGCCACGGCGAAGGCCAGGCGCAGGTACATGCCGCTGGAATAGCGCTTGACGGGGGTATCGATGAACTTGCGCACCCCGGAGAACTCGACGATCTCATCGAATTTGTCGTCGATCTCGGCGCGGCGCATACCCAGCACAGCACCGTTGAGGTAGATGTTCTCGCGCCCGGAGAGTTCGGGATGGAAACCGGTGCCCACTTCCAGGAGTGAGCCGACCCGTCCGGTGATCTCGGCGCGCCCTTCGGTGGGCTCGGTGACGCGCGAGAGGATCTTAAGCAGGGTGCTCTTCCCGGCCCCGTTGCGGCCGATCACACCCAGAACCTGGCCCTGGCGCACTTCGAAGGAGATATCTCGCAGCGCCCAGATGGTCTCGGTGGCCGGTGGCAATTGGCGGCGCAGCAGGCGCAGCGGCCAAGTCACGGCGTCGCTGATCGAATCGCGCAAGGTGCGATAGCTATCGACCTGGGCGCCGATGCGGTACTGCTTGGCGAGGTCCTCCACTCGGATGGCGTAGTCGCTCATGTTCACCTACACCATGTCCGCAAAGGTGCGTTCCATGTGGCGGAAGTAGAAGACGCCGCTCACCAGGATGAGAACGGCGATCCCCGCCGAGAGCCAGAAGGTCGTCCCCAGGGTGGCATCGGTGCCCAGCAAGGCCCAGCGGAAGCCCTCCGCCACGCCGGTCATGGGGTTGAGGCCGTAGAGCCACTGCCAGTTCTCCGGCACCTGGCTGACCGGGTAGGCCACCGGTGAGGCCAGCATCCAGATCTGGGTGAGGAAGGGGATAATGTAACGGATGTCGCGGTAGTTGACGTTGAGGGCCGAGAGCCACAGGCCGACGCCCAGGGCGGTGACCAGGGCCAGCAACAGGAAGAGCGGCAAGGTCCAGACGGCAGCGGTGGGGGTGACCTGATAGTAGATCATCATGCCGAGCAAGACGACGAAGGCGATGGCGAAGTCCACCAGGCCGCCCAGGACGGAGGAGATGGGGATAATCAGGCGAGGGAAGTAGACCTTGGTGATCATGTGGCGGCTGGCGACCAGGGAAATACCAGCATCGCTGAGGGCCTTGGAGAAGAGGTTCCAGGGCAGCAGGGCGGTGTAAGTGAAGAGCGCCGGGGGCACCCCTTCGGTGGAGATCTGGGCCAGGTTGCGGAACAGGAAGTTGAAGATCAGCATCTGCAAGACCGGCTGGATGATCGCCCAACTGGCGCCCAGCAAGGTCTGCTTGTAGCGCACCTTGATATCGCGCCAGGTGAGGAAATAGATCAGCTCGCGGTAGTTCCACAAATCGCGCAAGTTGAGCCCGGCCAGCCCACGGGTGGGCTTAATCACCAGGGTCTGGGGTCCATTCTCGGTACGAGATGCTTTGGCGGCGGCTTCGGTCATCGTTCAGGCGATCTTGTCTCGATTAACGCGGTACCAGGCGATGGTACGGCGCAGCCCTTCCTCGAAGGGAACCTGGGCGCGGAAGCCGAAGTATTCCTGGGCGCGGGTGGTATCCAAGGCGCGGCGGGGCTGGCCGTTGGGCTTGCTGGTGTCCCAAGTAATCTGGCCCTCGAAGCCGGTTAGCTTGGCGATCAAATTGGCCAGGTTCTTGATGCTGATCTCCATGCTGGAGCCCAGGTTGACCGGCTCGGCGCCATTGTAGCGCTCGCCAGCCAGCAGGATGCCCTCGGCGGCGTCCTCGACGTAGAGGAACTCGCGGGTGGGGGAGCCGTCTCCCCACAGCACGACTTCATCCGCGCCGCGCTCCTGGGCCTCGCTGAACTTGCGGATGAGCGCCGGGATGACATGGGAGGTTTCCAGGTTGAAGTTGTCACGCGGGCCGTAGAGGTTGACGGGCAGCAGGTAAATGGCGTTGAAATCGTACTGCTGGCGGTAGGCCTGCGCTTGCACCAGGAGCATCTTCTTGGCCAGGCCGTAAGGCGCGTTGGTCTCCTCCGGGTAGCCCTCCCACAGGTTCTCCTCTTTGAAGGGCACGGGGGTGAACTTAGGGTAGGCGCAGATGGTGCCGATGGCGACGAATTTACCCACGCCGTGCTCCCAGGCGGCGTGCATCAGGGGCACACCCATCATCAGGTTTTGATAGAAGAACTCGGCTGGACGAGCGCGGTTGACGCCGATGCCGCCTGCCAAGGCAGCTAAGTGGATGACCAGGTCGGGCTGGGCATCCTCCAGCATGCGCTTGATGGCCTGGGGTTGGGTCAAATCGTATTCTTCTATGCGCGGCACGAAGACCTCTTTGGCGTCGCGGGCGTGCAGCTTCTCCACCACGTAGGAGCCCAAGAAGCCCGCCCCTCCGGTCACGCAGACACGTCGTTCCTTCCAGAAATCATTTTTAGCCATATGCACCTCTATTCAAATCGCGCGCCATCACTGCACGATGAAGTGGGCGTTGCGGTAGCGCTCGTCCTGGGGGTTGCGGATCAGGCCGGATTGAAGGGCGTGCAGCACCTGGCGAATGCCGTCGTCCACGCTGAGTTGGGCTTCGAAACCCAACTGCTGCCGGACCTTCTCGAAGGACACGGTGATGTCGCGCATGTCGCCGCCAAAGGTCAGGTCTTTGTAGTGCAGAGTGGTCTCCGGCAGGCGCTTGAGGATCAAGGCGACGATCTCGTCTTTGGTGTAATTGCCCTTTTCGGTGCCCAGGTTGTAGACCTGGCCGCGCACCTTGCCATCGGGCGCTTCTAGCCCCAGGATGATGCCGGCGGCCACGTCCTGGACGTGCACGAAGGAGCGCGAATAGCCGCGCTGGTAGATCAGCAGTTCGCGGCGGGTGAAGGCCTCCAGGACGAACTGGTTGACGATCAGATCGAATCGGGTGCGCGGCGAAATGCCGTATAAGGTGCTGAAGCGGAAGATCAGCGGGGCGCACCCGCCATCGGCATGGCTCAGCAGATAGCGCTCAGAGGCGATCTTGGTCTCGGCGTACAGGGATTGAGGGTTGAGCGGCGATTCCTCGGTGACCGGAGCCCCGTCGGCGGAAAGCCCATAATTGCTGTAGGAGGAGGCAAAGATCAGGCGAGCGATGCCCAGCTGGTTGGCTTGCTCGAAGACCTGCTGGGTGGCTTCGACGTTGTAGCGCCAGGCCACTTGACGACCGACAGCCTGGCAGGCAGGGAAGCCGACGATGGCGGCCAGGTGCACGATGGCCTGGGGGGTGGGCCAATTACTCTGGATGGCGCTGCGGATGGCGCGCGGCTCGCGCACGTCGGCCTTGACGAAATGGAAATTCGGGTGGGGGAGGTAGGCTGTCAGCGAGTCGCCGCCGAAGAGCAATTCGTCCACCACGGTGACGAGGTAATCGCGCCGCAGAAGCCCCCCGCACAGCAGCGAGCCGATGAACCCGGCGCCTCCAGTGACGAGCACGTGACGTCTCTCGCTCATGATTTGCCATCCATGTTCAAGTGGACCTTGACGCCGCGCACTTCCAGGGCAGGCGCATCCCCGTCGTCGCTGATCTGGATGCCTCGCTCGAGGCAACTCAGGCGGCAGATATCGGTGATGTCATCCAAGCCCTGGCCGTGATCGACGATGCGCACGCTGTTGTAGCCGGCGGCGCGCACCTGGTCGAGCAGCACCCCGATCTGGCGGCGGGTCTGGCGGTAGAGGTGGAAGGAGCGCTCGATGTATTCGACGGTGAGGCGGGCGCGCAAGGCCACGCCCTGGGGGGTGATGATGTAGCGCAGCTTGCGGCGCTGGGCGCGCTTGACCTTGACGAAGCCCTTGGCGATCAGGCGCTTGAGGTGCCAGTTAACCGTGCCGACCGCCACCCCCAGCTGGTCGGCCAGAGATGCCTGGGTAACGTCAGGGTCGCGCTCGATGTGCTCGAGCAGCAACATATCGCGGGCGCTCTCGGAAGTCCTATCCATACGATTTCCTAAAATTCAACGGTTGAATTATAACCGCGGACAGGCACAGGTCAAGAGGCGAAACTCCCCCTCTAGCCGGGTAAAAGTGTGCTGTGGAAGGTGAAATCTTCGGGATGGGTCAATCCTGAGAGTGCTTGGTGCGCACCCAATCCCAGATGGCGTAGAGCGCCCCGCTGGCTAATCCCAAGCCGACGATCTGCCAGATCTCGACGATATTGGTGGCAATTGGCGTGTAGCGGCGCAAATACCAGGCTACGAACCACAGCACCATCATGGCCGTGGCGCCGATCAGCCGCCGCAACCAGGGATCGGCATCGCGCTGCTGGAGGGCCAGCGCCCAGGCAGCCAGGGAGACTTGAACGCCGCTAAAGGCGGCTCGATAGCGGGGGTTATCCCACATGTCGCCGCCGCCGCGGAACGAGGCGATCAGGATGAAGGTCCACACGACCAGTAGCAAGCCACCGATGACGCCCTTCCACTGGCTGTGGCGCAAGGCCAGATAGCTGGCGTAGATCACCAGGGCCAACAGAGCCGTCCAACCTACGGCTCGCCAGATGGCGATCCCGCGCCAGATGGGCAGCCCGTCGGCGACTAGGGCGGCCGGCAGGAGCGGGCGGAAGGCCCCGTAGCCGACCAAGAATGGGATACGGGACCATTGGGGCATGTGCTCGAAAAGGCGCGCCACCCAGCCGGAGGCGTGCAGGCTGATGTAGGCTTGCTGCTTGGCCGAATCGAGCCACCACTCGTGGAACTCCGGCAGGTAGATCACCAGCGCAGCGGCGACCAGCAGCAATCCGCCAATGGCAGCCCAGGCCAGTGGCTTCTTTAGAAGCTTCCAGTTATTCAGCGCCAGCAGGGTGATGATGGTCAACACCAGCAAGGCCCCGGCGAAGGGCAAGGAGAGCGGCAAGCTGGCGAGCAGAGCCAGCAGCGACCAGATCAAATATCGCCGCTGCTTGGTCTGGTGAGCCCGGACGATGTTCCACAGCACAAACATGGCCAGAGGAATCATGAAGGCCTCGCGCATCTGGCTGCTGCCTAGCAAGACTGCCTCGGGGTAAAGGGTGATGAGCCAGGCGGCTAGGCGTGAGGCTTTGTTCCCCCACAGACGCTGCGCGGCCGCCCAGGTGAAGGGCACGGCCAGCGCCGAAACGGCGGAGGTCAGAACGATCATCAATAAGGGCTGGTGGATGCCGGCGCCTAGAAAGCGGTAAATCAGGCTGCTGAGGAACAGCAGCCCGCCGTATTGATCGCCGGGGCTGTAGCCCCGGAAAGCCTGCCATAGAGGCTCGCCCGATTGGGCTAGCAGCCAGGCGTCGGTATCGCGGGTGTAGGCGTCTGCCATGATGTAGCCGGCCATGGTGACCGGGTTGTCATTGCCCCAGGCGGGCAGGGCCAGCAGCCAGAAGATCCCTAATGCCAGACGGAGCAAGGCAGCCCCAATCATCAAGCCACCTAGCCAGCGGGCTGGCCCCTCGCTGGAGATCGCCCGCCATCCCCCCCACAGCAGGGCGGAGGAGAGCAACAACAGGGCGCCAAAGGAAGCCCAGCCGCGCAAATCGGTGAAGCCGGACTGGACCCAGGCCAGCCCCAGGGCCAATGCGAGCAGGATGAGGGCAATGCTTATGCCTCGAATGATTTGTGTGTTTTTGGTAGATGGCATGGTCAGGGTGTGATCTTTCGGAAGATGTGGATTTCGGAATCAGGCTTACAGGGCATCACAGGTTGAGTCACACCAATCTCTTCGAAGTGATCCCCTCCCCAATCTGGGCGGTAGTAGCGCCCTTCGATCAAGAGGAAATCTGCCTCTTGACGCCACTGGGCATTTAACTCGTCATTCCATAGGCCGAACTTGTAGAGCAGTTGCCCATCGCCGCCGCGACGATAGGAGTAACCGTCGTTTGCCTGAGGCGGGAAGATGCGCACATCTGGAATGTATAACAAGGGCGCAGCGGAGAGCCCGCCATTCCAGTATACGAGCGAATCGGGCGGGATGACCTCGGCCAGATAAGCCCCGGCGCTTTCGTAAGCGGCGATCACGTCTCCGCTGCAGTCGTTATCCCTAAACCCACCAGAGAGCAACTCGGTGGGGCTGAGGAGAAAGGCGAGGATTAGCATCAAGTAGACGAGTGAATAGGCGAAGCCGATCCCGGCCTGCGGGCGCTTGGCGCGCAGCAGCCGACAAAGCCCCCAAGCCAGCAGTATGACAAGCAGCCCAGTAAGAGCTCCAAAGATAGTGGGCATCAGCCACGTGGACACTTCATAGGGAATGCCGACCCGGTTTTGCAGAAACTCCCAGAGCGGCACGTAACCCGCTAGCAGTTCTCCGGTCCTGAAGAAGGTCCCAATTCGAGGGATGGTTAATCTGAGCAGCCAGGCACTGATTGACTGGTGGGCCCCATAGCCTATCCCGGTGGAGACCAGGATAATTACAGCGGCGAGGAGCCAGCCCTGCCAGCGCTTAGTTGTTCCTTGAAGAGCTGAAAGTGCGACCGCGCCCATGACCAGCGCAACGGGTGTAAAAAAGGTCAGGTACCACTGAAAGCAGAAAACGCAGTAATCGTTTCCCAACGATGCCCAAGCGTGGGCGATCAGCAGCACGCTTATCAAAACAAAGAGAAAGACGATGATACGGTGCTTGTGTGGCGTTTTCGTGCGTGGCTGTGTGATCCAAAGGATGGAGGCAAGGATCCAGCTGCACAAGGCGGTCAGGTGATAGCGAAACCCGTGGGTGAGGCTCAAGAACCTTGACGAGAGTGATACCGTGGGAGCCCAGGATGGGTTCCCTCCGCCTTGAAGTCGATAGTTACTCAGATACGGGATGAGTTTGTTAGGAATATACGTTGCCCACAACTGAAGGATACCCGGCCAGTATAGGGCGTGGCCGATGAGAATGACCAAGCCGCCGGATAGCAGTGCGATGCCGGCAGTTTTCCTGCCATGCTCCCAGAGGATATACAGCAACAAAAGAGGAAAAACAGGGGCAAGGTTGATGCGCGTGATGAACAGTGCGCCTGCCAAAACACTTCCGACGATGATGCTTTTACGGGACCTGCTCTCTCCCAGGGTGAAGGCCAACGCCCCCGCCAACATGGCAGCGCCCAGCCCTTGTGAGGTGGCGACACTGTAGGCTTTGATCAGGGCAGGATTCAGGGAAAACGCCCAGACCACGGCTGTCGCCCACCACACGCCAGCTAGGCGTTTGGTAGTAAGCCAAATGGCCAATAGAAGCGATAAGCCTAACAGGATGGCGAAATAGCGACCTGTCAGGAGGCCTGGCCCGACTAGAGCTTGAACAAAGCCCGGGATCAGGAAGGAAAGCGGCATGTGATTTGTGTAGAAACCGTATTCCTGGAAGGGGCGATAGTCCCCGCTGACAAAGAAGTAGCCTTTGAGAAGATAGGCGCCCTCATCCAGCACCGAAACCTGGGTGTGGGCGTAGTGATAGGCCTGGACCAAATAGTAAATGGCCCCTGCCAGCGCCAGCAACAGGGCAGCTACTGTCTGAACGTCTTTGCGTTTAGCGAAAGCTTGTATTTGGGCCATAGCGAATTGGGATGCCGCGCTGGCTAATCCACGATCTTGTAATCGGCCACGCGCTTTTCCAAGGCCTTCCAGATCTCGGGAGGTGCTTCCCCGGCTGATAGGCGCTGGGCGATGAAACGTCCCATATCGGCACAGTGGTCGGAGTTATTGTAGTTGTACATGCCGATGCGGCCGGTGGTGAGCAGGTTGCTCACCTGGCGCAGTTTGTCGCTCACAAGTTGCATCTTCTCAGCGTAGGCCAGGTCGTAGCGGGGGTAGAAATTGCGGCGGCGGAGCACGAAATGATTGGAAACCTCGCCGCGCTGGATGAAACCAGCGCTAATCAAGCCATCTACCACCCTTTCGGCCAGTTCGTCATCGCTGGCGCGCCAGAGCTCACTGTCCTCGGCGGCGGTGAAATCGGCGGCGATCACGGTGCGGCTAGCAGGGCCCAATTCGGGGTTCATCTGCTTCTGCTCGAAGATGCGGCTGAAGACCAGGTCGCGCTCGGGGAAGAAGATCCATTGGTCATCGAGCACTAGTTCGCGCTCGATGAAGACGTAGACCAAGACCAAATGGCGGAACTGCAAGCCCGAGACCGCCTGGGTGAATTCGGGGTCGCTGTCGCCGAAAAGCATGCGGCCGAGCACGGGCAGCGGGATGGAAGAAACCACATAATTGGCGGGGAACGAGCGCTTTTGCCCCTCCACCTCGGCCTCGACTGCGGTGATGCGGTCGCCCTGCCGCTGGAAGCCACTCACATCGACGTTCACCAGCACCTGCCCGCCGTGGGCTTCGATGCCCTCGGCTAAGGCCTGAGGCCAATCGCCAAAGCCCTTGCGGGGGTAATAGAAGAACTCTGCGTTGGTCTCGGCGGTCTCCTTTTTCAGGCCCAGCACCTTGAGGATGACCTCCAGTCCACCGGAGGCGGGCACGCGGGTGCGGGCCATCTCGGGGTGCAGGGTGGCCGGGTCCCCCCAGACCTTATCGGCCAGCGGCTCGAAGACCAACTCGTAGGTCGGGCGGCCAAAGTGGCTGATGATGTAATCCTGATACGAAGCGGGAGGCGACTTGCGAAAAAGGCCCTTGACGAATTCCAGGGCGTAGCCCAGCCCTAGGCGCAGGAACATGCCCGGGCCGAGCGCCGCCGCTAGGCTGCCCAGCCGGAGGGGATAGTCGACCAGGTGACCACGCAGGAAGAGGCGGTTCTTCTTGGGCAGTTCGAGCAGGCGGTCGCCCATCAGCTGGCAGGCTTCATCCATGATGCCGGGGATGACGGAATACAGCTTGTGAGCGCCGTAATCCAGCACAAAGCCCTGGCGCTCGAAGCTGGCGCACAGGCCACCGATGACCGGCTCTTTCTCCAGCACGGTGACCTGATATTGGCCGGTGCGGGCCAGGAAATAGCCGGCCGCCAGGCCGCCCACACCACCCCCCAGCACCACGATCTTTTTACGTTCAGCCACGGCTAGGCGTCCTCTCCGGAGGCGACCTTTTCTGCCAGGAACAAGCTTTGGCCCATGGTGTAGGGGATCTGCAAGTGATCCAGCTTGAGCGCCTTGGTAATGCGAGAGCCCAGCCTAGCCAGTCCGGCGATGTAGGCTTGCATGCGGAAGAAGATGTAGCCCAGTTCCAGGGTTTGCCAGTGGGCGCGAGTCTTAAACAGCTCGAAGCCATTCTTTGCCAGCATCTCGCCGAGCGTTTTTGGGGTGAAGTAGTACAAGTGAATGGAGAGCAGGAAGACCCAACGGCGCCCCATTAACCGGGCGACCAGCGAGTCACTATTGGGGGCGTTGATCAGCAGCAAGCCGCCGGGCTTCAACACCCGGCCGCACTCGGCCAGCACGGCTTGGGGGTCGGGGGTGTGCTCGAGCACGTCCCAGAGGGTGATGACATCGAAGAAATCATCCTCGAGGCCCATATCGAAGATGGTGCCGGGCTGGATATCGATGCCGTAGTTGGCCTTGCCCCACTCGCACAACCAGCGATTGGGCTCGCAGCCGTAGACCTCCCAGCCGCGCCGCTTGGCGACTGCCAGGAATGAGCCGCCAGCCGTGCCGACGTCCAGCAGGCGGCCGCGCGTGGGATGGTAATGCTCGATCAATTTGACCGACTTGTCGAAGGTGCGTTCGCGCCCCTCCACTTGGGAGATGAAGACCTCGTCGCTGCCCTCGCTGTAGCCGCTCAGGACGACATCGGTGCGCAGACGGGGGTTGAGGTACAGCAGGCCGCAATGCTTGCAGCGCACTAATTGATCGAGCAGCACCTCATCACCGGAGGAGCGGAAGGTCTCGGCGATCGCCTCGGGCTTGGCGCGCTCGTAGCGCGGTGGATAGACGACCTCGTAATCGTCCGCACCGCAAAGGTTGCATTTGACCTGCTCCAGCAGATCTTGATAGCGTTCGACGTTAGCTTGCATTAGGCGGTTTGTTCCTCAGCATGATTTGTTTGATCTCGCGGAAGCGGGTGTTGACGGTGTTGAGCATCAGGCCGATGCCGAAGGTGATGACAGCGATGGGTGCGGACAACAACAGGATGCCGGTGAGCAAGGCATCGGGAAGCTGGGTGACGCTGAGGTAGTTGAGCAGGCGCAAAATGCCAGCGGTCAATGCCACCAAGAAGCAGATCAGCCCGACTAGGCCAAAGAGCCGCAGGGGTTGGTGGTCGCGCAGGATGATGGCGGCGGTGAGCATGATGCGGTAGCCGTCTCGGAAGGTGCGCAGTTTGGAGATGCTGCCCTCCGGCCGGCTGCGGTAAGAGATCGGGAGTTCGACGATCAGCAGCCGCTCTTCGAGGGCTTGTAAGGTGATCTCGGTCTCGACCTCGAACCCGCTGGTGAGCACCGGAACGGACTCGATGAAGCGCCGGCTGAAGACACGGTAGCCGGAGAGGATATCCTTGTAATCGGTGGTGAAGAGGCGGTTGACGGCGGCGACAATCAGGTTGTTGCCGAACTGG